>Ga0334889_1005343_pt1 | contig 10713 bp, 7 predicted proteins | sample GraSluR1_MG_2_FD_207222 | JGI IMG/M metagenome (GOLD analysis project Ga0334889, IMG submission 207222) | Sludge microbial communities from methane-producing bioreactor in Wageningen University, Netherlands - Granular Sludge_8_08-R1 | ecosystem: Engineered > Bioreactor > Anaerobic > Unclassified ... | reverse complement strand
TCTTCCCTTATCTTCCCTTATCTTCCCTTATCTTCCCTTATCTTCCCTTATCTTCCCTTATCTTCCCTTATCTTCCCTTATCTTCCCTTATCTTCCCTTATCTTCCCTTATCTTCCCTTATCTTCCCTTATCTTCCCGTAATTCCCCTTATTTCCCCTTATTTCCCCTTATCTTCCCGTAATTCCCCCGTATGATTCCCAATTTTCCCGGATTAGCGGGCTAGTGCCCCTCCTCAATGGACTAGCGGAGTTTACTCCGCGCCTTCCCGTATTTCTGTTTTTCCCCTCGTCATCCTGAGCTTGACTCAGGATCTGGATTCCGGGTCAAGCCCGGAATGACGGGAAAAGAAAACGTCATTCTGAGGGTACTCCCGAAGAATCTCTTTCCCTCCCTCCGTCATTCTGAGGGTACTCCCGAAGAATCCCGTCGGGAACAAGATCCTTCGGCCGCCTGAGGCGACCTCAGGATGACGACGAAGAAGCGGATCAGGATGACAACCTATTTCTCCAACAATACAACAATCTGACAATTTAACAATTAATGTTTTTCAGGGTTGCCCTAGTACCACGTTGGGTACAGGGCAACCCTGAACCGAAAACTCTTGTTCTGGTTCAGAGGTTGCGCTTTGGACTTTGAGCTTTAAAATCCCCCTCACATTCTCTCCGGTGCCTCAATACCCAACAAATCTAAGCCATTCTTTAACACCTGTGCCGTTGCCGCAGTCAATAGCAGGCGGAAGCTTCTTGTGTCCGGATCTTTAACCAAGACCCGATATCGACCATAAAAGGTGTTATATTTTTGGGCCAACTGATAAAGAAGATTGGCAATTAAGTTCGGTGAGAAGTTTCGGGCTGATTGTCTAACTGTTCTCTTAAAATAGCAAATTAATCTAATCACTGATAACTCATCATCTTTGGGTTGATAATTAGGCACTTTTGATAAATTAGGCTCCCCTTTTTCTTTTTCCATTATCCGTTTGGCTCGGGCATAAGTATATTGCAGGTAGGGTCCAGAATTTCCCTCTAAAGATAAGACTTTCTCCCAATCAAAAACGATATTGGTTTTAGGGTTTTGCTTTAAATCATTATATTTTATGGCTCCAATGCCAACCTTTTTGGCTACCTTTTCTTGTTCGGCCTCAGATAAGTCCTTGGCAATACCAGCCTGGGCGGCTAGCTGTTTGGCTCTATCAATTGCCTCAATTAAAATCTCCTCTAAATAAATGTTTTTCCCGGCTCTGGTCGATAATTTACCAAGCTTGCCCCTAATCATGCCATGGGCAACGTGAACCAGCTTCTCTTGGCTGATATAACCCAATTTTTGAGCCGCTTCAAAAACTTGAACAAAATGAAGCTTGTGATCAACCCCAACCTCATAAATAATTAGTTCTGGGTTATATTCCTCGACCCGATATTTAATTGTCGCCAAGTCCCTTAATAAATAGGTGGTCGCTCCATCAGACTTTACTAACATTGCCGGGACTGAAGTCTTTTCTAGGGGAATTATTAATGCCCCCTGGCTTTCGACAACCAGATCTTTTTTATAAGCATCAGCTAAAACCAAGGCCATCTTATCCTGATAAAAACTCTCCCCTAAAACCAGATCAATTTTTACCCCTAAAAGCTGATATACCCTTTGATATTCGATCAGGGAAAGGCTAACTAATTTTTGCCAGATTTTTTTTAATTCTGGCGCCCCTGCCTCTAGACGCTTAAAATACTTTCTGGCCTTATCTTGCAATTGGGGTTCTTTTTCAAGCCTTTTGTGAAAGTCAACATAAAGTTTTTCTAGATCTTGAATCGTCAGGCTGTCAACATCAAGCCTATTTTGATCAATCTGAAAAAGAAGAACGCCAAATTGTGTCCCCCAATCACCCAAATGATTATCGCCAATAACCCGATAACCCAAAAAAGAAAAAATATTATAAAGAGCTTGGCCGATGATGGTCGATCGCAAATGACCAATCCCAAAGGGCTTGGCAATATTAGGCGAAGAGTAATCAATCACGACTGATTTGCCTCGACCAATTGTTTGCCGACCGAAATCGTCTCTTTTTTTAACCACCTCTAGTAAAACCCCTTGATAAAATTCTTCTGACAGGTAAAAATTAATAAAACCCGGAGGCGCCACTGCCATCTTGACAACCAAGCCCTCAAGAGAAGCCTCTTTTTCTATAATTTTGATTATTTTCTCGGCCAATTCCAGCGGATTTTTGACTTTTAAATCTTTATTAGCCTTAGAAAAAACTAATAAGGCAACATTGGTGGCATAATCACCATGAGCCCTGTCCTGGTCTCCTGGCTCCAAATCAAAGTCGCAACCAGAAAGGCCCATTTTCTTCAAGGCCAATGAAATTGCTTTTTCAAGACGGTTTTCGATATTCATTACCGTGATTATACCCTACTAAAATTCCTAATTTTCCCGCCCCGTCATCCCAACTCCTCTTTTCGTCATTTTGAGGCTTTTTTGTCATTCTGAACCTCCTCCCTCTCGTCATCCTGAACTCGATTCAGGATCTAGGTTCCGGGTCCCACCAAAGGCGGGCAGGCAAGCCCGGAATGACGGGAAAAGAAAGCGTCATTCTGATGGTACTCCCGAAGAATCCCTTTCCCTCCCTCCGTCATTCTGAGGGTACTCCCGAAGAATCCCGTCCGAAAAAAGAGAATCATTCCCTCCACCAGGTCTGTCCGTCACTTGCCAACCTAATATCTCCTTCCTGGTCCGTTCTCAAAACCTCTAAGTCATAACGATCTAGTTGAGAGAGCAAGTCCGGGTGAGGGTGTCCCCAAGGGTTAGCGCCAACCGAAATCACTGCCAAAATAGCCTCAAAAGAAGCCAAAAACCTATCATCAAAAGCATATTTTGAACCATGATGGGCTACCTTTAGCACCTCAACATCGGGAAAACTAACAAGCTCGGTAATTTTTGGCTGAATCCTGCTGTCAGCATCCCCCATCATCAAAACATCAAAGTCCTCAAAAGAAACAGTAAAAATTAAAGAAAAATCGTTAAACGATAATTGACTGCTATCATCAAAGGCCGCCAAAATCGATTTATTTTGATACGCTTTATTATCTTTTGAGGGGGCATTTTTAGCCATTTTTTCTTGACTATCCGATAGTTGTTCAACTAACCAGGCTTGGTTTGGCCAGTAGAACTTAAATTTAATCTTGTCTATCGCCATTTCATCATCTTGACTTGGGGTTATCAGAACAACATCTTGATTGCTAATCTGGGCCAATAGTTTTTCAAAATTAGGGGTATCTCTACTTAAACCACCCCAAACAAAATATGATAATCTATATCTTTCTGCTACAGAAATTAAACCATAATAGTGATCATTATCGGGATGGGTTAAAATCACCATTTCTAAATTTCTATCCCAAAAGGGAATATTATTATTCAAACATTCCAAGACCTTATTACTGGCACCACCATCGACTAAAACCTGATAATCTCGATAGGTAAATAAAATCGCGTCTCCTTGGCCAACATCACAAAAAATCACCCGAAAGTGTTCGTCCGGCCAAAACCAAACTAAGGCCAAAACTGACCCTAAAAAAACTAATATCGAAAAAAAACGTTTATTCATCGTCTTTTACAAAAGACAACAACAACCATAATAAGGGTGCTAAGGCAAAACTTGATATTGCCGACATAAAGGAAACGCTGATATTAGGCAAAACCTGGGCCCAAAAATGGCCACCCCAAATAAAAACCTGTAACGGCAACCAAAAGAAAAAACCAACTAAGCCGGCCAAAAGCTGGCTAATCAGGCCCAAAAGGGTTAACAATAATCCCCACAACATCAGCGGCTCAATCAACCATAATAAAAAAGCATTAGACAAAAAAGATAATGGTGATAGTTGACCAAAGTAAAGAGCCAACATCGGCACAGTGATAATTTGGGCCGCCAAGGTTGTCGCCAAATCCGACCAACCCAACAGTTTTTTTAATTTTTGGCTAAAAAGCAAAATCCCTAAGGTCGCCCCAAAAGACAATTGAAAACCAATATCAGTAAATATCAACGGATTAACGATCATCATTACCACTGCCGCCAAAAACAAGCTTTTCAGGGGTTTTGTTTGTCGGCCAAATAATTGAGAAACCAAAACCAAACTGCTCATTAAAACCGCTCGAACAATTGGCGGATCAGCGCCAACAATGAAGCCATAAAAAATAATCGTCGGTAGGGTAATTAATATTGACAATCGTCGTCCTAAAAAAAGAGTACTCTTTTTAAGAAGGCCCACCAAGGTCATAACATTGGCTCCCGAGGCTACCACAACATGAAGAAGACCAGAATTTTTCATATCCTGATAGAAATTTTTAGAAAATTGACCCTGGTTTCCCCAAACAATACCGGTCAATAAAGAAGCTGGTTCCGGGGGTAAAACTCGCTCTAGACTAACAATTAATCTTTTTCGCAGTTTAGCCACTGCTTTGATAAGCCAAGACCAAAAATTACTTTTTTTAATGGAAATCTCGGGATAATTAATCAGGCAATTTTTTTGAAACTTTCCTGTCGCTTGGCAGGTGACTTTGCCAACCAGAATCAACCTATCACCAACGCTCAAGGAATAATCACTTAAGGTCTCTATTTGATAACCCTTTAACCAAAAACTCTGAACCGAATAAAAATTTTTCGGTTCCTCCCAAAGGATTCCCTCAACTCTCACCTGCTCCGGGACCGCTCTTTTTTCTTTGACTGCCAAATTAAAACGCCAACCCCAAGTTATTAATAATAAAACCGCCAAAAGAAAAAAACGGCAATTTAAAAAATTAGAAAAATTGACCCAAAAACTTTTCTCTAAGCTGTTATCTTGCCAAAAATAAGCCATTAAATTTCCAACCTATCCTTAATCTCCTCAAAGGTTTTTTCACCAATCCCCTTTACCTCCTTGATTTCTTCAATTGAATTAAACGGTCCCTGTGATTGACGATAATCGATAATGGCCTGAGCATATTTCTCGCCAATACCGGAAAGAAGCATTAATTCCTGACGACTGGCCTGATTAATATTAATTTTATCGCCCAAAACCCCCACTGGGCCACTGGCCTCCTCTTGGCCCTGATAAGGAATAAAAAGTTTTTCTCCGTCTTCAAGTAAACGGGCTCGATTAAGATTCTTCTCCAAAAAATCTCGGCTCGCCCAAGGCGTAATTCCCCCGCAGGCGACTACCACATCATTAACCCGAGAGCCGGCCGGCAACTGATAAACCCCAGGCCTATTAACCGCACCGGCAACATCAACAAAAATTATCCCTCCCTCCTCTTGATCAACAGACTCAAAAGTAACCCATGAAACAGCTGGTTCTTTTTCTAACCAGCCTTGGCCCTGAGCAAGAGCCAAAAAGATCAGAAACAATCCCAAAGAAATTAAGAACCAGTCTAATAAAACCGCTTTCTGAAACCAGTATCGCCGATTTTCAAAAGGAGAAGCCTGACTAATCATAGCCCAAAATTAGAATTATTCAATCATAAAAAACATTAATCGAAAAGAGGGAAAATCTTACCAACAACACAACAGGTTCTATGGGCCCAGCCGAACCCGTTTAAACCACGAAGTTTACTAATTTTTGGGGGACAAAAATAACTCTTTTAATCTTTTTACCATTTAGCTGCTTTTTAACCATTGGCTCTTCCTTAACTAATAGAATTACCTTATCTTTGTCTATCGCTATGTCATTTTCTATATCAATTTTCCCTCTTAAGCGACCATTAATTTGAATAACTATTGTACTCTTTCCCGTTTTTAAATACTTTTCTTGAGGGGTTGGCCAGGGTTGTTGATGAACAGAAAATTCATTTTTTAACACCCGACACCATAGCTCTTCGGCCAAATAGGGAGCAAAGGGCGCCAACAGCCTTATTAAAATCCCCAAATCTTCTTTTGTCAACAATAGCTTTTTATCTAAAATGCTATTTAGGGTTTCCATCATGGCCGCAATCGCCGTATTATAACCAAAAGTGTCAATATCACCAGAAACTTTGACGATTAACTGGTTTACTAGTCGTTTGGCTTGATCATCTCTCTTACCATCAAGGCCAACCTGACTCTTAATCAAATTTCTAAAACGAATTAAAAATCGTTCTACTCCCCTTAGGGCATTTTCATTCCAAGCCATAGTCGCCTCAAATGGTCCCATAAACATTAAATAGACTCTTAAAACATCGACGCCGTATTGTTTCCATTTATCATCTGGGTTAATCACATTACCCCGAGACTTACTCATCCTCTGGCCGTCATTACCCAAAATGACCCCATGGGAAACTCGACGATAATAGGGTTCAGGATGCTCTTCAGGTACTACCCCCAAATCGTGTAAAAATTGATAAATAAAACGCGAATAAAGTAAATGAAGAGTGTTGTGTTCGTCTCCACCGATATATAGATCCACCGGAAGCCAATAATTAAGAACATTTTTGTTATTAGCAAAAATGTTCTTGGTCTTTGGTCTTTGGTCTTTGGTCTTTGGTCTATTTAGCTTGTCGGCAAAACAATAAGCCAAATAGTACCAGTCCGATCCGGCCCAATTGGGCATCGTGTCGGTTTCTCGAACCGCCTTTTGCCCACAATAAGGGCATCTTACTTCTTTCCAGTCAGGTAAATTAGCCAAAGGTGATTCCCCAGTTTTAGTTGGTTCGTACCTCTCGACTTCAGGTAGTTCTACTGGCAGTTCTTCCTCTGGAACTGGAAACCAACCTGGGTTATTAAACAAGGCTTCGATATTAATCCCCTTCTCCTTGGCATATTTTCTTAATTTCTTAAAAGCTTCTTTTTGTTTTTTTGAAATTTGCTTTTTGGAGCTTGTTTGGTTATTGGAGATTGGAAATTGGAAATTATGATTCATTGCGCATTCAGCGCAATAAATCATCGGTATCGGCTCGCCCCAATAACGCTGACGAGAAAAAATCCAGTCTCGAAGATGATAGTTGTTTGTTTTTTGGCCAATACCTTTCGCTTCCAACCAATCAATGGTTTTTTTTATGGCCTCATCGGGAGCAAGGCCATTAATAAAATCGGAGTTTATTATCTTTCCCTGGTCAACCTTAGTGTAGGCGCCCTGATTAAAATCCCAATCATTTTCCGGCTCCACAACCGGAATAATGGGTAAATCAAATTTTTTAGCAAATTGCCAATCTCGTTCGTCATGGGCTGGTACAGCCATAATCGCTCCTGTACCATAATCTTCTAAAACAAAGTCTGATATCCAAATAGGAATCTTCTTTTTGTTGACGGGGTTAATCGCATATAAACCACTAAAAACACCGGTTTTTTCTTTGGCCAAATCTGTTCTTTCCAAGTCCGATTTTCGTCTTGCCCCCTCAACGTATTTTTTAATTTCTTCTATTTTGTCATTCTGAGGGTACTCCCGAAGAATCCCGTCCTTAGCTACCTCTTGAGATCCTTCTCCGCCAGCCGGCGAATCAGGATGACGTTTAGTAAAAAACTTTAACAACGAAGCTGTTAATGGATGTTCCGGTGCTACCACCATGAAAGTCGCTCCCCAAAGAGTATCCGGCCGGGTCGTAAATACCTCTATGTTGTTATTCTTATTTGAAAATTGGAAATTGGAAATTGGAAATTTAACTTTCGCTCCTTGCGACCTGCCAATCCAGTTAACTTGCGCCGCTTTCACCTTATCAACAAAATCGGTAGTTTCTAAACCCTCAATTAATCGATCGGCATAATCGGTAATCCCAACAATCCACTGGTTTAGTTTTCGTCGAAAAACCTGAGCACCACAACGTTCGCAACAACCATCTATTACCTCTTCATTAGCCAAGCCTGTCTTACAGTCCGGACACCAATTAATTGGCATGGCTTTTTTATAGGCTAAACCCCGTTTAAACAATTGAATAAAAATCCACTGGGTCCAGCGATAGTAATTGGGGTCGGTGGTGTTTATTTCTCGCGACCAATCAAAAGAAAAGGCCATTTTTTTCATTTGACGGCGGAAGGTGTCGGTGTTTCCCTTGGTGACATCCTGCGGTTTCTTGCCAGTGGCAATAGCATAATTTTCTGTTGGCAAACCAAAAGCATCCCAACCTATTGGAAAAAGAACGTTTTCGCCAGACATCCTTGCTTTTCTAGCATAAACATCGGCTCCGGTCATGGTAAAAGCATGACCAACATGAAGACCGGACCCGGAAGGATACGGGAACTCTACTAAAACATACCTCTTCTCTTTTTTACCCTGATCTCGAGCCTGATAAAGACTCTTGCTCTCCCAGCGTTTTTCCCAAAACTCTTCTAAGCGTTTAAAATCTAAGCTGAACTGATTGGTCTCCTTGTTTTTTTTACTATTCATAATTAGATTAGTTCAGATAAACTTAGCCTCTATCTTAGCATATTCTCCCGTCATCTCTCCCGCAACTCTCCCGTATCCTCCCGTATCCTCCCGTAACCCTCCCGTATCCTCTCTTCGTCATCCTGCCCCCCCCGTCATTCTGAGGGTACTCCCGAAGAATCCCGTCCGGAAAAAGGAGATCCTTCTCCGATGAGCCGGCGGATTGAGTTTTGAGCTTCACTACCGATTGCCCATTAACTGCTTGACCAAAGTTTTTATTTTCGCTATTCTAATTTTAGTTAAAAGCTATCCATGAAGCCTAGCCAAAATTTTATCAATACTCTTTTTATCGCTTCCTCCCTGGTTTTAACTGCTCTAGTTATTTTCTTTTGGACCCAGTCGCCTTTTGAAAAATACAACCTTCAGCTAATGGCTTTTTTGGCCATCTTGTTTTTCATCAGCCAAAAAATTGCCGGCGATAATTTTCTGGCCCATCCGGCCAACCTAATTATCTTTACCGCCGTCACCCTTCTTTTAGTCTCCGACACCGGCGGCCTAGAATCGCCAATCTTTTTTACTATTTATTTTCTTCTTTTTGGTACTGCTCTTTTAGCCTCTACCCCCATTGTTTTGACTCTAACTATTTTAATAATGATTTTTTTTGCTCCCTCGCTAACCAGCACTAACGCCGCTATTCAATTAGCCTCTTTATTGCTGATTACCCCTTTAGCGATACTTTTTGGCCGACAATATTTGCAATTACTCAATCAGCAGGGAGAAATTATCCTATTAAAAAAAACCAATGAGGCTAATGAAAAAAGTCTTGCCCAACAAGAAACTAACGCTCTTATCTGGCTCAGCCTTAATCTTAAAACTACTCTTGCTGAAATTAGCGAAACCCTAAGTTCTCTCTTGGCTGATATTGCTCATCTTAACCTTGACCAAACTAAAAAATTAAAAAAAATTCATAAACAAACTCACCGCTTGCTAGAAGAGAGCCAAAATGTTAAACAGTTAATTGATGAAGAAACAGACTGAAAAGAACAACCCAAAAACGCAGGCACCCTTAAAGGGGGATTTAAACAAAGTCTTTACTATTGAAGATAGAGGCCGTTTTCACCTTTCCCAAGATAAAAGAGCCGTTTTTTTTATTTTGGCCAGCCTAAGCACTATTGCTATAATCGCCTCCTTTACTATTGTTATAGTAACCTCTAAAAACGACCCTCAGCCAGTCATCACCCCTCTATCTAAACAGCAAACCCAAAATCAATCACCAATCCAAGATGCCACCTACTATATTAACATTGCCCAAAGATTTCTAGCCAAGGCTGAGGCGCTCTCGAAAAATCCTAATCAATCGCCCCAAGATAAAGAAGACATCCTTATTGCCATCCAAAATTCTCTGGAAACCATTAACGAGGGCGTTAATCATTATCCCAAAGATGACCGCCTTTATGCCCAAAGAGCCAAAATTTACCAAGGCATTGCTTCTTTTTCTCCTGATGCCCTAGAAGTAGCCGTCGCCGACCTGGATCAAGCCAGAAAATTGTCTCCCCAAAACCCAACCTACCCCAAAACCCAAAGCCAAATATTAGCTCAAGTCGGCCGCTATCAAGACGCTAGTTTCTACGCCAAAATTGCCTATGATATTGAACCCCACAACTTACAGAATTTAGCCGACCTAGGACAAATTCAAATTAAGGCGGGGCAAATTAACCAGGCTGTTGCCTCATACCAAACCCTAGCTTCACTCCTGCCTCAGGATAGCCAAGAAATAGAAGTCATCAAGCAAGAGATTGCCAATTTAGAAAAACTGCTTTCTCAGGCTAAAATTAGCCAGGGTTCAGAACTATTCTTAGCCGGCGAGCCAACGCCTGAACCCAAAAATATTCCCGCCGATATTAATCTTCTTCCCCAAGAACAAGCCTCATTACCGGAAAACCTGGTTATTGCCAGCCCTCAAGAAAAAAATGATACCCAACAAGAGCAAGAATTCAACCTTAATGCTTTTGCCGGAGAAGCAATCATCATTGCCGGAAAAACCGAAACCATCATTTACAATAACAACTTGACTGAAGATAAGAAAATCAATCTTGTCCCTCAAGGAGAAATGAGTAATCAAATTCTTTATGTTAAAAGCAAAGTCACTAATCCTGATAGTGGTGCCCCCTACTTTATCGTCTCTCTTTCTAAACCCTTATCCCAAGATCTAACCCTCATGTGGTGGATAATAGAATAAACAAAAATGCTATATTGCCATATTGTTAAATTGCTAAATTAGCAATAAGTATTTTTTCTAATCCCGCATTTCTCCCTTATCTTCCCGTCCCCTCCCGTACTTTCCCGTAATCTCCCGTCTTCTCCCGTATTTCTCTTTAGACTAGCGAACTTTAGCCCGCGCCTATTTCTAACTTTTAAC
>Ga0334889_1005339_pt1 | contig 10719 bp, 8 predicted proteins | sample GraSluR1_MG_2_FD_207222 | JGI IMG/M metagenome (GOLD analysis project Ga0334889, IMG submission 207222) | Sludge microbial communities from methane-producing bioreactor in Wageningen University, Netherlands - Granular Sludge_8_08-R1 | ecosystem: Engineered > Bioreactor > Anaerobic > Unclassified ... | reverse complement strand
CCTGCTCTCCCTCAACTTCCATTTCAACTCCTTGTTCGGTGTTGCAAATCCAGCCTTTTAATTTATAATGTTTTACTTTTTTATGAATATAGGGGCGAAACCCAACTCCCTGGACAATGCCATGTATGGTAATTCTTTTTCTTGTTTTCATTTTTCTCCTAGAATACACTCGGGTATATGGTTTATAGTTTACAGTTTTTAGTTTTTAGTTAAAATTAAGTAAAAATGTTAGCAAAACAATTAAAAATATTAAAAATATATCTATGTAAATAATATTTTTTAATTGTGCAAAGAAAAATTGGCTTAAAACAATTTAAGTAAACATAGCACCCACAAAGCGGGTTACTTTAAGAACATCTAAAAAGGGTTTTGAATTTTTTTGAGAAAAATTGTCATATAGCTTATGTTATTCTTTTCATGGTTAAATAAATAAGAATTAAATAAATAGAATATAGCTGATTAAGTTCTTAAATATTACTCAGTAATCTTATTTTCTTTTTCTGAAAACAAAAAACTATAAACCAAAAACCTCTTACTTTCATTTATTGTTTACAATTTCTTCAAGCCATTTATACCACTCCTGCATTCCTTCATTATTCAAACAGGATATTTCAAAAATCTTCATATCAGGCCTAATATTTAATGCTTCGGTTTTTAAGCGTTCAAGGTTAAATGATATATATGGCAACAGATCCATCTTGTTAATCAGTAAAGCATCACATTTTCTAAATATTACCGGGTATTTAATTACCTTATCGTCTCCTTCGGGGATACTAACCAAATTTACCCGATAATTTTCACCCAGATCAAAACCGGCCGGACATACCAGATTACCAACATTTTCAATAAAAAATAAATCAATCTTACTAAAATCAAATGCGGATAAAGCCTTATTTACCATATTGGCATCCAGATGGCATGCTCCATCAGTATTAATTTGAGCTACCTGAACTTCATGTTTAGCAATACGCTGTGCATCACGATCTGTCTGCAAATCTCCTTCTAATACTGCGATATTAATTTTTTTGCCCAGCTCCTCGATTGTTTTCTCCAGTACACTTGTCTTTCCGGAGCCTGGAGAACTCATCATGTTGATTACCGGGATATTGTATTTTTTAAACAGTTGCCTGTTATTTAAAGCCATGTCTTCATTACTTTTCATAATATTTGAAAATACTTTTATCTTTGTCAACACTATTTCCTCCGAATTTGAATATATTTGTTTCTTTATAAATTATAATTATCTCTTGTTTTTTTTCTATTCATAAAAAATTTTTCAGCAATAAGTAATGCTGCATAATCATCATAAGGACAAGGAGGAACAAGAAAGGATAAAGGCAGAAATTTTGATAAACCTGTAGGAGGATTATAGTTATAATAACGTTTTCTAGCCTGCATAGTAGTATTTTTTTCAGATACTTCAGTTATTGCAATATTATTAAAATTTTCAATAATCCATTTTTTTATTTCATCCGAATATGTTCCACTGCCAATTAAAAGATTATTTATGTTATACTTTTTTAATAAAGGTCCTACTTTTTGAATAAGTTCTTTGTTATCAACAACCTCACCAAAAATAAATTTTAATTTACTGTTGACAACAGCAATTCCACATTTCTTTCTCCCCGGATCTATTGCTAATACAGTTTTTACCATCATAAATCCTATTTGTATTTAATATATAATTATATCATTTGTGTCCAGAGAAAATTTTATTAAATATTATTAGAGTATAATACGCTCGGGATGAGAATATATATTCATCCTTTCATTACGAGCAAAACCAATAAGCGTTATATTATTACGATGCGCCATATTTATAGCGCAATCTGTAACCGCAGATCGTGAAATTACAATAGAAATCCCCGTTTGAATTATTTTTTTGATAATCCCGGAAGTTATCCGGCATGAGGTAAGCATTATCTTATCACTGGTATTAATGTCTTTTAGTAATGATTCTCCTAAGATCCTATCTATTGTATTGTAACGACTAATATCCTCAGCAAACAATAATATTATTCCATTTCTGTTAGCTAATCCACAACTATGCACACTACCACTTTCCTTAAAAAATTCAGCCTTGTTCTGCATTTCAGCCATCAGGGTAAAAACAATTGAATACTTTAATACAAGACTACCTAACATATCAGTATTCTTAATACTTAGCTTTTTGACTTGGTGTTTTGAGTTAATTTCTGATGAAAGATAGTTAATATATTCCGCAGATAAAATGCTATTCTTTGTAATTATATTAACAGAATTATGGTTTGTCTCAATTAATAAGATATCCTCTTTACTTGCCAAAATACCTGTAGAAAACAAGAATCCGGCTCCTAAAAATTTATAATTACCAGGGCTGCAATATAATCTTATTATCTTTTTTTGATTTACATAGATACTTAACTCTATTTCCCGGGCAATTATATCTGTTGTCTCTTCTTTATTACCTTGCCTAATTCTAACAATATTCTTTTTTACTCCCTTATCTTCCGATAACAATTATTCTCTTCTCCTTTTTCGACTCAATTCCTCTGCTCTATTAAAATCACTCTTATAGTTAATGTTAAAGAAAGAATGTAACTTCGGGTCAAATCTTTTTATTTCCCTTTCATTAATAAGGCGTATCTTCAAAAAAGGAAATATGCGCCTTACAGATAATTCATTATTTTTTATATTATTTTCCATTACTTTCAGGCAATTTTTACTGTATATTGCACATAGTGGTTCAAGTAACCCCTGGCTATGAGTGGGAATAACTGCATCATGATTATCGATATTTTCTGCCATATAATGTATTAAATTAGACTTAATAAATGGCATATCATAACCAATTATAAGACTATAAAAAGTCTTTGAATAGTGTAAACCTGAAAATATTCCTCCTAAGGGACCTTTTTGTGGGTAAATATCTTCTACAACTCTGTTGTAATCAGGGAATCTTTTTTTAGGACCAACGAGAAGAAGGTCTTTTTCTGAAAATAAACCGGATGAAAGAATATTAGAGACTACTCTATCTATTAAATTAACACCCAATAATTTCATTTTTCCCTTATCTTTATTTAAACCAATTCTACTACTTTTCCCACCAGCCAATATTATTATAGTGATAGGAGTAAATTTTTCTTTATCCATTAATTTCTGCTCATTTTAGAAAAAATAATCTTTAAAATAAATCCAGGAAGAGGGATTATATCTTCATTTTTCAAGACATAACCCCTCTTTAATATCATAAATTGATATATTTTCTTTATATATTATTCTTTTCTTAAATATACATACCAATATAAAGTTGCTACAAAGAATGCTCCACCGATTATATTACCAATTGTCACAGGGACCAAATTGTTCAAAATAAAACTTCCCCAGGTCAAATTAGCTATCTTATCAGTCAAACCTGCTGCGGCAACAACTGCAGCATTTCCTTTAAGCATAATACCCATAGGTACAAAATACATATTAGCAATGCTATGCTCAAAACCACTAGCGACAAATGCCATAATCGGGAAATAAATAGCTAATATCTTTCCTGCAACATCTTTTGCTGCAACTGCAAGCCAAACAGCAAGACATACTAACCAGTTACACACAATCCCTCTTGCTAAAGCTGCTCCCCAACTAAGATTGACTTTTCCACTGGCAATTGATAATGCCTTTGCACCTACTGCAAAATCCCCTGTTTTCCAAAGTTGTGTTGCGTACATTATCCAGACCAGTAAAATGGAGCCAATAAAATTAGCTACATAAATCCAGAACCAGCTGTTTAATAATTTTCCTGTTGACACATTCCCGTTTAAAGTTCCTACCACTATTAAATTATTTCCCGTAAACAGCTCTGCTCCAGCTATTACGACTAACATCAGTCCTACTGAAAATACACTACCAAATAAGATTTTAGAGATTCCATCACCTATATAACTCGCAGAATCATAGGTAACCATTGTAGCAAGCTGTGCACCAAAACCTATATATGCACCAGCTAAAATACCAAGAATAATCATTTTCATCCACGGTAAATCTGCCTTATTTTTTCCAATACCGCAAAATGCATTTGCGACTGCTGCTGGTGCATTACATGGAGCAGTAATATTTTCTACCTTTTGTATTGTTTCTTTCTCTGCGCTCAATTTAATTTCCTCCTTAATAATATTTGCATAATTATTCTGTTCTTTAAGATATTTTCTTTAATTTAACAGCACATACTTTGTATTCTGGTATTTTGGAAACTGGGTCAAGTGCGGCATTTGTTAATAGATTTGCTGCAGCTTCATGAAAATGGAAACTCATAAATACTACACCATTATCTGATTTTTCAGTTATTTTAACCTTTGCCTTAATCTTTCCTCTTCGTGAAGCAACTTCTACCATTTCTCCATCTTCTATGTTCAATTCTTCAGCATCATTAGGACTAATCTCGACTAATGCTTCTTTGTATACTTCATTTAGTCCTTTGGACTTACGGGAAACTGTTCCAGTATGGAAGTGATACAATACACGTCCGGTAGTAAATATTAAAGGATATTCTTCATCTGGAAGTTCTGCAGCATCCCTGTATTCTACTGCGAAGAACTTTCCTTTACCTCTGCTGAATTTTCCTTGATGCAGGAACTTTGTTCCCGGATGGTTAACATCAGGACAAGGCCATTGTAATCCTTCTTTGTCCAGTCTATGATAGAGCATTCCTCCATAAATAGGTGTTAACCGGGCAATTTCTTCCATAATTTCAGCAGGACTGTTATAGCTCATTTCATATCCCATTTTTTGTGATAGATCACAGATTATCTGCCATTCTGGTTTTGCTTCCCCGACCGTTTCAACTGCCTTATGGAACCTTTGTACTCTTCTCTCGGTATTAGTAATAGTACCGTCTTTTTCGGCAAAACTCACACCTGGCAAGACTACATCAGCCATTTCAGCTGTTTCGGTCATAAACATGTCCGATACAACTAAAAATTCAGTCTTTTTTAATGCTTCACGGGCATGGTTTAAATCAGGATCTGACATAGCCGGATTTTCTGCCATAACAAAGATTCCTTTTATCTTTCCATCATGAGCTGCATTAAGGATTTCAACTACTGTCAATCCTACTTTATCAGATAACTCTGCACCCCATGCTTTTGAAAACTTCTCTTGGACTTCAGTATTTGTTACAGCTTGATAACCTGAATAAACATTGGGTAAAGCACCCATATCGCAGGCTCCCTGTACATTACTCTGCCCTCTTAACGGGTTTACTCCAGAACTTTCTTTCCCAACATTTCCGGTTAACATGGCTATATTTGCAGTTGAAAGAACATTGTCTGTACCGCTTGTATGTTGTGTAATTCCCATGGAATAAATTAAAGAAGTGTTAGGACCCTCTGCATAAATCCTTGCTGCTTTTTTAATATCTTCAGCTGGTACTCCCGTAATTTTTTCCACTATTTCCGGTGTGTATTTCAGAACAACTTCTTTTAACTTATCGTAATCTTCAGTTCTTTCTTTGATAAATTCTTTGTTTTCTAATCCTTCATTAATAATTACATTCATTAAACCATTAAATAGGGCTACATCTGTCCCAGGCTTATGTCTTAACCAAAGTGTAGCGTATTTGGTTAATTCAATTTCCCTTGGATCAGCTACAATTAATTTTGCGCCATTCTTAGTTACTGCCTTCTTTATTTCCAGTGCAATAATAGGATGATTTTCAGTAGTATTGGAACCAGTTACATAAATAACGGAAGCATTGGCAAGTTCTTTAATAGAATTAGTCATTGCACCGCTACCAAATGCCTGTGCTAAGCCTGCAACAGTTGCTGAATGGCAAAGCCTGGCACAATGATCAACATTATTGGTTCCCAATACAGCTCTTCCAAATTTCATCAATAAATAATTTTCTTCATTTGTACATTTAGCAGAAGATAAGACGGCTAAGCTATCACTACCATGCTCTGCCTTTATCTTGCCAAATTTATCACTTATAAGATCAAGAGCCTCTTCCCAGGAAACCGGCTCTAATTTTCCATTCTTTCTGATTAAAGGAGTTTTCAACCTATCGTCTCTATGTATATAATCATTACCAAAACGTCCTTTTACACAAAGATTGATTCCATTAACAACACTATCAGGATTAGAAGTCACTTTAACTACTTTTCCATCTTTAATGTTCAAATCAAACCCACAACCACATCCACAGTAATTACAGGTAGTGTGAACTTTCTCAAATTCCCATGCCCTGCCTTTTCCTATGGATGCTTTATCTGTTAAAGCCCCAACAGGACATACAGCCACACATTGTCCACATGAAACACATTGAGAATAATCAGGATTATCATCAGAGCCAATTGCTATATTTGTTTCATGGCCTAATTTATTGCCTAAACCAGCAATAATCTCAGTTTTTTTACCTCTAAATCCTATTCCTATAGCTTTGGATTGTTGGATTTCATTGCAAACCTCAACACATCTCCGACAAAGAATACACTTGTTTAAATCTCTCAATATAAAGGGATTGCTTTCGTCTAATGGTAAATCTTTTTCACTTCTGCCGTATCTGGATTCTTTTATACCTAATTCGTATGCTAAATCCTGCAAATCACATTCACCATTTTTCTCACAAGTCATACAGTCAAGGGGATGAGTGGTCAGTAATAATTCCAATACTGCCTTTCGGGCTTTTATTACCCTTTCATTTTGGGTATGGATTACCATGCCATCTCGAACCGGATATACACAGGAAGCAGCTAAACAAGGCATTCCTTCTACTTCCACAACACACATGCGGCAAGAACCGGGATAATGATTGATTTCAGGCATAGCACAAAGTGTCGGAATTTTTATTCCTGCCTTATTTGCTGCATCTAAAATAGTAGAACCAGGCTCTACCATTACCTTCTTATCATCTATTGTTATTTGGACTAATGACATTGCATTTCTCTCTTTTTTAATTTCTGTATCTTTCATTTTAATATTTATCAATCCTTTCTTCAATATTAGTCCTCTCGGTATTCACAACGCAAACATCTTTCGCTTTCTCTACATGTAGTATCTTTACTCCAGGTTTTTTCTACTTCATCATAGACCCCTCTATCCTCTACAGGAATTAAATTATCCTTTGAACGCTTGAAATCTACTGGTTCAGATTCAGGATCAAATTCCACATTAACAGGATCTTTTATTCTCCAAGGATAAACTTTTATTTTTCCAGTTAAATAAAAATCAATTGCCTCAGCAGCATTCTGTGCTTCACCAATAGCTTCTACAACTGTTGCTGCACCTAAAACCACATCTCCACCAGCAAAAATATCCTTAACCTTGGTTATTCCCTTTTCAGTTGGTATAGTACTATTTCGATTCAACTCAATTTTTTCACCTTTAACCAAATCAGAGATTTTAGGCTTTTGTCCAATAGCCAGAATAAGAGCATCAACTTTTTTAATAAAAGTAGATCCTTTTATTTCTATAGGTCTACGTCTTCCAGAACTATCATATTCACCTAGTCTCATGTTGACTAATTCAACTTCCAAGCTCTCTTTTTTGGGTGTTACCTCTTTGATATTTTGTAATAAAGAGATTTTTATCCCTTCTCTTTCAGCTTCAATTATTTCAGCTTCATCAGCAGGCATTTCTTCCCTGGTTCTTCGGTAAGCTATAGTTACATTTGCCCCTAATCTCTTAGCAGTTCTTGCAGCATCAATTGCTGAATTTCCACCACCAATTACCAGAACCTCCTTGCCAATTTCCAATTTTTCTTTTTTATTAAATTTTGACAAAAAATCAAGTCCACTAAATATTCTTGGATCTCCAGTATCACCCATGCCAGCCATAACGCAGTCCCATGATCCTGTAGATATGTAAAAAGCCTCATATCCTTCACTTCTGAGCTCATCCAAAGTAATATCTTCTCCAACTCTTACATTGGTTTTTATCTGAACCCCGTAATCAACTAAAGCCTTTATTTCTTTCTCAACTATGTCCTTTGGTAAACGGTATGAAGGAATAGCATATGTTAACATACCACCTGCCTTCGGTTGAGCTTCAAATACTGCTACTTCATATCCAAGCATTGTCAGGAAATAGGCATTGGAAAGCCCGGAAGGTCCTGCACCAATCACTGCTACCTTTTTTCCGTTTTTATTCTTTTTTTCAGGGAAGCAATCTAAATAATCAACATCCTGATCTGCCATAAATCTTTTAACAGCGCGAATATTGATAGCATCATCAATGTCTTTTCTTCTGCATCTCGATTCGCAGAATGCAGGGCAAACTCTTCCACAAACCGCTGGAAATGGATTTGTCCTTAAATGAGCCTGCATAGCCTTGTCATATTGTCCCTCTTTCGTGTATGCTAAATATGCGGGTACATTAACTGAAGCAGGGCAGGAATTAGAACAAGGAGCATAGACTAATTCTGCACAGACTCCTGCTCTACATTTCTTATCTCTGATATGCTCAATATATTCGTGTCTAAAATATCTAAGTGTTGATAAAACAGGATTTGGAGCGGTTTGGCCTAAGCCGCAAAGGGCTGTATCTTTAATATTGTAAGATAACTCTTCCAAGGTATCCAGGTCTTCCATTTTACCTTTGCCTTCACAAATCCTGGTCAATATTTTTAACATTACTCTTGTTCCTTCACGACAGGGAGTACACTTTCCGCAAGACTCATCCTGAATAAATTCCATGAAATAGCGGGCTATATCTACCATACAGGTATCCTCATCCATTACAATTAATCCGCCAGAACCCATTATTGCTCCCAGTTCTTTTAGTGATTCATAATCTACTATGGCATTAAGGTGTTGAGCTGGAATACATCCTCCAGAAGGCCCTCCAATTTGCACTGCCTTAAATTTTTTATTACCAGGAATTCCTCCTCCTATGTTATAAACAATCTCTCCCAAAGTAATTCCAATTGGAACTTCAATCAGACCAGTATTATTAATATTCCCAGCAAGAGCAAAAATCTTTGTCCCCTTACTTTTTTCCGTACCTACTGAGGCAAAATTATCTGCTCCATGTAAAATTATATATGGGATATTTGCCAAAGTTTCCACATTATTTAATACAGTTGGAACTTCGAATAATCCCTTGTTTGCCGGGAAAGGAGGTCTAGGTCTTGGTTCTCCCCGTTTACCTTCAATAGATCGCATCAAAGCAGTTTCTTCACCACAGACAAATGCTCCTGCGCCCATTCTGATTTCTACATCAAAATCAAATCCGGTTCCTAAAATGTTTTTTCCTAAAAGCTGATGTTTTCTCAATTCACTAATAGCAATTTTAAGTCTTTCAATTGCCAGGGGGTACTCTGCACGAACATATATATATCCTTGATTAGCACCAATTGCATAGCCCCCTATCATCATAGCTTCTAATACACTGTAAGAATCGCCTTCCAGCATACTACGGTCCATAAATGCACCAGGGTCACCTTCGTCAGCATTACATAAAATATATTTTTTTTCACCTTTCGCTTTAGCTGCAAAGTCCCATTTCAATCCTGTGGGGAATCCAGCTCCCCCTCTTCCTCTTAAACCTGATTTTTTTACCTCTTCAATAACTTCCTGTGGCGTCATTTCGGTTAAAGCTTTACCTAAAGCCATAAATCCATCGGCACCAATATAATCATCAATAGTATTGACATCGATGATTCCACAATTTCTACGTGCAATCCTCTTCTGTAATTTGAAGAAATCTATTTCTTCCATCATCGCTACTAGTTCTTCACTCTTTGGTTTTTTGTAGAATAGATGTTGAACTACTCTGCCTTTTAAGATATGTTCTTGGACTATCTCTCTTGCGTCTTCCGGTTTTAACTGTTGATAAAAAACTCCATCTGGATACACTACCATAATGGGTCCTAACTCACATATTCCCATACAACCGGTTGTTATTATTTCAACCTCTTTTTCCAGGTTTGCTTCTCTCAAAGCCTCTTCTAATGCTTCTCTTACTGTTGTTGCACCATTAGACATACACGAAGTTCCATGGCATAAAAGAAGTTGGGTCCTTATATTATTCATAATAATTACTCCTTATCAACTATTTGTATTTCTCTAAAATCGCATCTAATTTATTGGGAGTTAAACGCCCATGAACGTCCTTATCTATCATAATTACCGGAGCCATACCACATGATCCAAAACAACGTTGCTCCCCTAAAGTAAATCTTAGATCTTCTGTTGTATCTCCCATTTTTATACCTAATTTGTCCTGCAATGCCTCCAATATCTTTTTTGCCCCTCTTACATAACATGCAGTTCCCATGCAAATAGTAATAGTATGTCTACCTACAGGCTGTGTCTTAAAATAAGAATAAAAAGTTACTACTCCAAACACTTCACTTACTGAAATATTCATCTCGTCAGCAACAAACCTCTGAACTTCTACCGGCAAATAACCAAATAAAGATTGTGCTTCATACAAAATAGGTATTAAATAACCTTTTTTGTCGCTGTTTTCCTGTATAAATTCTCTTAATTTTTCATATTTTTCTTCATCAGTCAATTGATCAGTTCTATTAATTGCTGTTTCACTCATTATTTTTTCCCCTTTGAAAATAGGTATTTTTCTACAATTTTCCCGTTTAATATATGATTATCAAATATTTCCTGTGCTGCTTCTATGTCTACATTTCGATAAGTAACTGGTTTCTTATCTTCTACATATACATGTATCATAGGCTCCTGAGCACAAAAACCGAAACATCCAGAAGCTGTGACAATAATGTCTGTTTTGTTACTT
>Ga0334889_1005337_pt1 | contig 10727 bp, 9 predicted proteins | sample GraSluR1_MG_2_FD_207222 | JGI IMG/M metagenome (GOLD analysis project Ga0334889, IMG submission 207222) | Sludge microbial communities from methane-producing bioreactor in Wageningen University, Netherlands - Granular Sludge_8_08-R1 | ecosystem: Engineered > Bioreactor > Anaerobic > Unclassified ... | reverse complement strand
CATTAATGGAAGCTGAGTATTTTATCAAACTATCAACTATAATTTTTGACGTTCACCAAACTAAAAATATTAAAAAGAATCTGTGTTAATCTGCGTCCGCAGGATCTGTGTGCGAGCGTAGCGAGCCTGTGTCAAAAATTCCCCTTAGTGCGCATTATCTTTTTACTGTGTCGTTTTATAAGGGAGGAAATAGTAATAGGCGCTTAAAAGTACTGGCATTAATAACAGCAGGTAATAATAGAAAGGATGATCCAGAATAAGACCTGGATTTATCAGAGACAGCAAGGGAATTACCGGTGTAAACCAGAATTCGAGAAGGAAAAAACTAAGATTGCTCAAATCAGCCATTTGCAATCCGGCAATACTTAAGAGGCTTAAAATCATTGCCGGTCCCTGCCAGGAAAGAAGAATTTTTTTCTTTTCCCATTTCTCTTTAGTAATGCCTGCTTCCATGGAAATTACGAATAAATATAATAAGGACAATATAATGTCCAAACCCGGATAATAGCTGGCAAGCCATATGGCTATTGCTGCGAACAGATGAATAAAGTTCAAACGAAAAAAAGGCTTGTATATTATTATCTTCCTTTCTCGGTAATGATAGTAAGCAGTGGACTATCGCAGAAAGTATCCGGGGCAATCCATAAATCATTTGCCGGGTCCAGATTCAGGCCCTGCTCGTAATAAGCCTTCCATATTATTTTGCTGCAATTCCACAGCCTGTCTCCGGGTTTAAAAGCTAGAGGGTAGAAAAGTCCTCCTTCAAAGCTTTTTACATAAGCTACTGCTTTTTGCTTTTTTTCTACTTCAGCCTCAACCCTTAGCAAGCATACTTTTTCATAGTCCCAGTAGTGAGAGATATCCTGCAGGTGTACTCCCAGGTCAGCATAGGCTTCCATTACCTGATTTTCGCCTGCATAAATCCCGACATGAGAAAAATATCCATATGCGCAGTCTGAATTACCTCCCAGGATTATATCCCCCTCTTCCAGGTCCTTAAATGTGATATGGTTTTGACTCCCTTTATTGAAACCATAGCCCAGCTTTCCTTCTTTAGCATTTTCAATATAAGTATAGATTACGGTATCTTTATTACGGATAATGTTCCAGTTATCCAGACAAATCATTATTGTCAGGATTAAACTCAGATAAGGAAAAATAAAAAGATATGCAAAAGATCTGAACTGTTTTTTCTTCATGATTATCACCCTGTGTTTTAATTTTGAACTGTGTGCCCTGCAGGTATTTTGAATTATGGTGGCCAGCTATTTATCAATGAGAAGTGTGTTTTGCATAATTCAAAAAATCCAGGATGTCATTCTAAGCGTTAGCTAAGCTACCTTAATCGTGAGCGAAGCGAACATCAGTAATGCCCGGAGGGAGGGTGAATCTTAAGATCCTTCGGCATTGCCTCAGGATGACATTACTAAAGTACCCGACGAATCATATTAAAAAGGTAATTATGCAAAATCCTCAATTACAAATTTAAAATTATATTTTAGCTTGCCCGGATAATAGTCAATTTATTTCGCTCCATATTCTTTCCAGAGGCTTCAGTAAATAGCGACAGGTAAATAATTATTTTAAATTTACAGGCACAGGTTTTCATGCAAAACTCTATATTTATACTAGAGGTGATGAAAATGGCCAAGGTCCAGATATCAGAACTGTTAATGGATGATTACCGAATGCTGGCTCACTATCTGGAAGGTAAATCCATAAAAAAAATCCTGTCTTGCACTGAAACCCAGGTTGCTCTTTTGCTGGATGATAACACTATTGTTAAATTCCTGCACTTTGAAGATGAACTGATCTTTGATATTAAAAGCAAGCCTTCCTCTTCATCTGAACAAAGAGCCTCTGCTGCAGATTGACTTTCTTGGAGTCCGGCTTTGATGTAGAATAGAAGGAAATTATGCTGGTGGAATTAATGAGACATATTTTAAGAAAGCTTGAGTACGGGAAAAATCTTAATACAGATGAGTATCAAATTCTGCTGGAATACGCAGACCGGCTTAAATCCACATCAATAGAGTCCTATGCCCTTTTTCATGAAAAATATGCCGGGATTCTATATCAGGAGTATTCCACCTTCCTGCCGCTTTTTGACCGGGGAATCGATGATCTGATTGATTATCTGCTATCCAGGCCTGAGCTCTTTGCCAACCTGGGAGATGGTCCTTTGCCTTTGCAGCTTTTCCCGGCCGAATTGCGAGCTTATTTGCATTATACTTATGGTAGTGACCTGGACAGACAATATTTACAGTCAATTTTACGAATGATTAAAGCCTCGGTTTCAATTACTGAAGAACTTCCAAGCCCTCGGAACAATGAGATAGTATATAAATACGAAGACTCCAACCCTTATAAAGAAATCGGTTTGAAAAAACACTTTGACCGTCTGGCACGTTATTCTTTTATCAGCCGTTTGCAGACTTACCGCTATCTCACTCGCGCTAAGGCGCAGGAGGACAGAATCGAATACCTTAAGCCCGATAGACTGGGAGGCATTTTTACCAATAAGGAAAAATCCATTTATTATTATATCTTTCTCAGTGAAGCAGACTCTAAAAAGGCTCAGAATGCCTGCCGCTTATTAAATATCGTCTTCTATGCATGAAAAAGATTATTGAACAGGAGCACTTGAGTATGAAAGAAGTATTAGCACAATATTCAGAGGCTGATAATACACAGGATCTTTTTCTCTTCTGGGAAAAAGAGCTTCTACTTCGGCAGCAATTAAGACACGCAGATTCAGAGCTGGAGACAATATCTCCTGTCAGTTCGGCAGAACTGGATTTTATCTATCGTTCTCTCTACTTTTCCGGAAGAAAAAATGATTTTTTCCTGATTTTGTTCAATAATATGCACATCATGCCTGTTCTGAACTGGCTGGTGCATTCCTCCAGAACACTGATCTGTGGTTTCCTGGAATTCCTGCCCTGGTATATTGACAAGCATCAGGTTCAGCCCCAGAAACTACAATTTATAATAAATATATATAAAGCTGAATACCAGCAGCTTTTTGCTGCCGTAATAAACGTTCTCAGTCTGGAAGAATGCAGCTTCTTGCTTTCTCGAAGTGCCAATCCCGACTTGCGTGAGCTTATCAAGCATAGAGAAGACACCCTCTTAAGTGAGCGGAATAAATATTTCTATGGTATTTCTGCAGAGCCCCCTGCCGGCATGGATTACCCCACCCCTTTCGGGGACAAGTTGCAGCTTCTGACAGAGGCTGTTGATTTGCTTCAGGCCAGTTCAGCCATTAATTTTCATGAACCATACGGAGCTGAACGCTTCCGCCTTCTTCTGCAGGCCGCTGATAAGGTTTTCCACTGTGGTATGGTGGAAGACTGTCTGATAATTGCCATGGACATTTATGAAGACTACCAGCAAAGAAATCGCCTGGTGGAATTACTGGAAGACGCAATAATTTACAAGGAATTCTATCGTATCCTGCGCAAAACCATACCGCTATATGCTCTTTTGTTCAAGCCTCTGCAGCCTTATTCTCTGGCTATTGATATATATGACCGCTATTTTCCCAGAATAGATTATGATCTCGCTTCTCTGCAATACCTGAATATCTATGAGAGTGTCCTGGAAGGATTAAACGGCCAAGAAGAGCATATTCTTATGGAAATCTTTTATAAGGCATTAAAAATTCAAAAATACCGTCCCCGAGAACCCCTTCTTTTATACGATAATGAACTTATGGAAAATATAGGTAATATGCACCTGCTGCAGATAGAGCAATCTTATCAACAAAAATTGAATTCCCTGCCTCATGAAGCCTTTGTAATCATGGAATTCAGCCGTTTTCTGCAAAAGCAGGGGAAAATCGAGGCCGGTAAAGAATATCTCCAGGGCTTGCTGGCCGCTTATATGCAACTATGGAAATGGTTACCTTCCAGGCTTTTTGTCAAGCAGCCAATTATTGAAGAGCTGGCCCCTTTTGCTGATGAAAGAAAGAGAAAAGAGGCAGCGCAGTTATTGGAATACATCGAGGATTACAGTGATGAAAAGCTGAGAGGTGAAATTCATCTGAAGCCTGATTTGTTCAAGAAAAAGAAGGCCCGGATAAAACGCGAGATTTTTACCGGTAAATTCCTGGGGGTGTTATGATGACAGATATTAAAATAGATCAGGAATTTTTCAGTTCCAGGCTGGATTTCTTTCTTCTGGAGCTGCGTAAAGAAATTGACTCTGTCTGCCAGCCTGCTGTCAAAGGCATGGGAGAGGTGGAAAACCTTGATGACTACGTTTATCAATTAAACACTTTTTATTACCGCAGTTTCCATGAAAGGTTTTTTTCGGAATACAAAAGCAGTATTCAGGAAGAAGTGACTCGCTTGCTCAGGCTGGGGCGGCAGGAAGAGATGCTGAAAAAAGATATCCTGGCTACCATTAAACGTTATACCGTTCTGTATAACCAGGTTAAAAAGCTTTCCACCATTCTTCAGGCTATTCGTGAAGAAAGCAACCGAGAATTGCTCCATATCAAGCTGAATAACGAGCAACCCGGTATGGAATTATTCTATGCCTTGAAAAATCTTCAACAGAGCCTTAAATCATTGAATAATGATATCGAGGAAATATTTTTTCTGCTCAAAGACAAAAAACTACGCAATGTTCTGGAGCAGTTCCCTGATACCAGGGTACTGCTCAGGTTAATATCTTCCCTGGATACAGATAAGCCCCGCTTGATGGACAAATACAAGCGTTTAATGATGCAACTGCATCAATGCCGCAGTTTGTTACGGCACCTGCGGCAGAACAAGTACAGCGGTAATGAAATATCCAGGGAATTGAGCAAACATATTAAAGAAGACTTTCCTTTACTGCTGAAAGAGCTGGCAGCTGCCAATCTATTGCCATTCTACGAGAAAACTCTGCAGAAAAGAATAACCATGTATGTGGATCTTCTCGAACTTCATATTCGTTTAAAACAGGAAACACAAATAAGCGCTGCGGCTCGTGATTTTGAGGATTATCTGGAAGATTTTTTGACTCTGGCAGATAAAGCCAGTTTATACCGGAGCGAAAAAAATGTTGATTTGCTGGACAGCGCTGCTTTAATAGCAGAAATCAAGCAGGAAGATATTGAAAACTGGAAAGACGGCATCTCAAGCATCTTTAATTCACTGAATAATCTGGTAAACGAACTACCCGAGAGCGGTGAAGCTGATTACAGCTATTTCAGCAAAAAAACCAGGGAAATACTGAATAAAGCTCATCCCCTGCTCAATTCCAGTATTAAGGAAAGAGTCTCACAAAACATACCCCCCCTGGGAGCTGTACTGAACCGCGTCCACATGGAGTTATCGTTGTTGCAGGCTAAAATTGATTTTTTGGATGAGAAATATTTGCATTCTTCGACAGTTTTGCAAAGCTTTTTGAGTATTGTGAATACCGTCGATGCTCAGCTCAATTTTCTAGCCAATATCAAAGCTGACCTGGAAAGATTGCTGGCACCGCGGAACATAGCACGAGTATGGAAAGATATGCATATCCGGGTTGAACGAATAGCAATGGAAAAAGGAAAGCCCTTTCCCACCGATTATCTGTATCTCCTGGACAAATACCAGGTGGAAACTCGTATAACTGAAGACAAAACTAATACTATACTGCACGAAGAAGGCGATATTTTTATCATTAAAGTAGACGACTTGTTGGAAGAAGACCTGCCTTATTTAGTAGTAAGCCAGAGAGCTTAGGAAAGCTGTGGAAATATGAGCCAACGAAAAATCCATCTGGGAATTGATTTCGGAACTTCATATACCAAGATCGCTTACATTGAGAATGAGAGTTTTGTTAACCTGGCCGGCGATGCTCAGTATATACCTTCTGTAGTCACTTATATACCTTCCACGAGGAAATTGTATTTTGGAAATCTGGCTCTGCGCCTGCAGGGACCGGAGTCTCATACTGCCTATTTCTTTAAACTGGAACTTAAACGAAATAGGGCTTTCAGGCTGGGGCCTTATACATTAGCGGAAATACTCTGCCAATTTTTCGCTTATCTGAAAGAAGAATATATTGCTCCTACTGTTATGGACTTTGACTCCATTGCCATATCTGTTCCCAATTATTTCGGTTTGAAATCACGCCGGCTCTTAATCAATGCTATTCATGAGAGCATAGGAGTTAATAAAGTTTTTCTATTACCCGAACCCATTGCTGCACTTATCGGTTATAATTCACTTCTCCCCTCATCCCCGCTTCAGGGAGATATTCTGAGCATTGATATTGGGGGAGGTACTAGCGATTTCAGTTTTTTGACTCTTTCCCAGGAACAACAGGAAATAATTATGGAAACCCAATTCCAAATTGGCAGTGATGTCTTTTCAGGAGCGGAAATTGACCGCGGAATACTTCGTTACCTTCTTTTCCCTGCTTTTAAAATGCAGCACGGTATAAATCTTAAAGCCAATTTTTTTACCGAAAAATCCCTGAACTCCCATGATCGTTATCTGCTGAACAATTATTTGCGGCAGGCCGAACAGTTGAAAATTGATATTAACCGCAAAAAAGGAACCTACCTGAATAAAGCTGACTTTTTCGATGGGCATTCCTTGATAGCCTCATTTGAACAGGACTTCTTTTTTGCTCAACTGCAACCGATATTTAAACGGCTCCAAACCTATATTGATGAAGTCCTGAAATTCAGAGCAAAGAAACTGGGACTATTCGATGGGCAAAGATGGCTTATGGATTATATTCTTTTATTGGGAGGGTCAGCACGAAGTCAGGCAGTACAAGCCTTGATCAAAGAAAAAATTCCCGGTGTCCCGCTCATTTGCCCGGAAGATTTGGATTTTAATGTAGTCCGGGGCCTCTGTACCTGGAGCAACCTCCTGGGAAAATCTGCCGGCAGCTTCAAATGTATTTACCCCTTTCAGTTCTATATTGAAAAATTCGAGCAGGATAAACAGGCCTGTGCCCTGGAGCTTATACCCTTTGATACCGCCAATCTGGAATTGGATGTAAACGGCAGGTACAAGATTTTTTCCTTTTCCCTTCCTTCACCTTACAACCTGGCAGCAGACTCTGATAGTATTCGCTTACGGGTTTTTGAACTTGCTGAAGAAGATGATATAAAGAGCCTGGAAAGATTTCAGGATCAGGAACTGGCACTGCAATTGGATATACCCCAGGAAACAGACAGTGAAACCATGGAGCTTTATTTAAACCTGGCCTTATCCAGACTGGAAGTAAACTTATCCCGGCCGGAAGCAGCAGCAAAATTCAAGAAAGAAGCAGAAATATTTGAGGACTTCAGAGTCCGGCAAAAAAATTCCTATGACTTGATAAAAACTTATAAACATCATAATCCCGATCTGCTGAGCGATTTCGCTGAGCACCTCAGCCCGCTTGACAAAAAACTTGAGCAGGCTTATGAAGGCCATGCTGAAACCACTTTGTTCAAGCTCTTATGCCTTTTGCAATTTTTAAGTAATAAATAGGCAGACTCTCACTTGCCCCGCAGCTTGGATAACCAGGATTTGTTTTTGCTCCCCTGCTCGGATTTCCATAAGTCCAGAAACTCCTGAACTTTTTTTTCACGCTCTTCATTACGCCGCTCTATTTTCTCTTCCAGTTTTTCCATACGCTTTTCCATGTTTTTATTTTGCTTAAGCAATTCTTCATTTTGTTCCACAATTTTTCTGGCTACTGATACCAGCTCTACTAAATCAGTATTATTAGTCCTGGTGGCCATCCCTGTTTCTTCTGTTTCTTCGGCGTTTTCCAGTGCCAGTTTAATAGCTGTGGTATTAAGTCCTTTTTCTTTGAGCTTTAAAACCAGCTTGAGGGTTTCTATATCAGATTCCGAATAAATTCTGTCGCTTCTCTCATCGCGCTTGATTTTTAACTTGAGATTATTCTCCAGATAGCGCAGGGTGTGCTGTTCTATTCCCAGCATTTCAGATACTTCACCAATTTTATAAAATCTTTCGTCCATATCTGTCACCTTTTACCCCTCAGGTTCATAGATTATTATTAGCTTAAGCAATAAAGTTTGAACCCCGTAAATACTGCATCCTGCACCTGACAACAAATTATCAAATGTATGTTTCAGCAAAGAAAGTTATCAAGCTAATAATTAAGCTCACAATCAACTTTATTGTAAGCCTTCACTTTCCCTTCCATTTATATGCTCATATGTATCTCTTAATACATAAATGAGCAGAGCCGTCTTAAAAAGACGGCTTTTTTTATTAAAAAAATTAACCCCCTGCCTGTGGCAGAGGGTTAATTCACTTTTATTGTTAGATTAAAATTTTAATAATCAAAAGCTTCTACAGGAACTTCCAATGCCGATCTGTCACCCAGTTCAATAATATCAGCCACCACCCAGACATTGGGTACTACGTTCAGGAGATAATACCTGGCAGCAGCTACTTTGCCGGCATAGAAATTGTAATCATAGTGATCCGGGCCCAGTTCCTTGGCCTTCTTGTCAGCCAGCAGAGCCTGGTCCAGTATTAGGCGGCCAGCATACAGCTGGGATAGAGCAGTCAGAATACGGCGTGAATACAGAGGCATCATACTGAAATCCTTATTGCCCAGATATCCCTGCATGGTGTTAAGAGCTCTGTTCATTCCTTCAAAAGCTTTTCCGAGAACCCCGAATTCTTTACCCAGGCTTTCATTATCTTTATTGGCAGCATAGAAAGTATAGATTTCTTTCATAAAGTTGGCAAAGGGTACGCCTTTACCCATAGTCATTTTCCGGCCGCAGAGGTCCAGGGACTGGATATAGTTGGTTCCTTCCCAGATGGAATAAATCTTCATATCCCGGGCGATTTGAGCTACCGGATATTCTTCGCAGTATCCATATCCGCCATAAGCCTGAATAGCCTCAGCACACAGCCACCAGCCTTCATCAGTTGGATAAGCCTTGCACAGCGGAGTAGTAATATCAATCAGCTCACTGGCAGCCTTTCTTTTTTCAGGATCGGGATCATGCTCACGAACATCAAAAGCAAAATAATTCTTATACATCATAGCTCTCATTGCTTCAGTATGTGCTTTACCCATCAAGAGGGTGCGGCGAATATCTTCATGGTTAATAATTGCGGTACGTCCCGCCTTGGGATTGGTCAAAAGCCTTCCCTGAATTCTATCTTTAGCATAATCACGAGTATTATAAATGGCATTGGCTATACATGATGTTGCCAGATGTCCGGTTTCCATCCTGGCCATATTCATCATCTGGAACATCTGGGCCATTCCCTGGCCTTTGCCCTCATTTTCGAGAGGATTCTTGCCCAGCAGCCAACCGCGGCAGCCATTATTTTCGCCAAAGCTCAATGCTGCAGTGCATGAACCATGTTGTCCCAATTTATGCTCGGCGCCTGTGGTCTCAACATCATTGGGTTCAAAACTGCCATCCTCATTCACCCAGAATTTCGGGACTACAAAGAGAGAAATACCTCCGGTTCCCGGTTTGGCACCTTCAACCCTGGCCAGATAAAGATGAATAATATTTTCGGTAAAATCATTGTCTCCACCGGTAATAAATATTTTTTGTCCTTTAATTTTGTAGACTCCTGACTGATCTGTAGGAAAAGCCTTGGATAAAATATCTCCCACGTCAGAACCGGCACTGGGCTCGGTCAGACACATGGTCCCGCTCCAGGTTCCATCCATCATTTTGGGTAAGAACATTTCCTTGAGTTTTTCACTGCCAAAGCTCTGGATAAGGCCAGCTGCGCCGCTGGTAAGAATAATATAAGGTAGAAAAGTTGGATTGGCAGCACCAATTAACTCAAATACCAAAGAATGCAAGATATGCGGAAGGATCATTGCATCTTCAGATTCATCTATATTACTGGTACCCCAACCTTCTTCCTGCAGTTGGTGGAACAGCGGTCCAAATGAAGGCGGAAGCGTTACCTTGCCATTTTCAAACTTAACCGGGTTTGCTTCTCCGTCATCATTTGTAGGTTCTATTACTTCTTTACACATCTTCAGGATAGGGTCCAAAACTGATTTTATATCTTCCTTGGAATAATAATCGGCAAACTGCGGGTAGGCAAATATTTCCTCTGTAGGAAGCCACTCCTGGACAATAAATTCTAAATCTCTGGTGTTTAGATACGCAAAATTAGCAGCCATTTCTTAATCCCTCCATTTTTTTAAGGAGGCCCCCCTAAAATATATCTCTCTATTTTTTCTCTATATATGGTTTTAAGGAAGCGCCCATTTCTTTTTAAAGCACTTCTTTCCATGGAATAATTGCTCTCAATTGTTTTTTTACTTTCACCCCCTTAAAAAAATATAATCACGATAAAAGCAACATTATACAAAATAATCTTCTTTATATTATTCTTCGCTGAATACTCTGCAATTCCTTTTGTCCGAAAAAAGTTCAAATATTCTTAATAATCTGATTCTAAAAACCATGGATATGACTATCAAACTATTTAACGTTTTTACCAAGCTGATATTGAATAAATTTTCCTGTCAAAAGCAATGCTATTAGTGCAAATATTATGAAAGGTGGTGTTGATTTTGGCTAAAAAGAAAAAGAAAGATAACAATAATCCAGAAATACCTCTTGACCCATATCCCGGTACAACAGACTTTGATAATAAACGCCGGGTAAAAAACAAGAAAAAGGATTAGAGATTTATCAAATAGGAGGGCCCCCCTCCTTTTTTTTTGCGCATAAGCCATTGGGGAGACAGGGGTGGGACAGGGGGATTGGGTTGGACAGGGGG
>Ga0334889_1005331_pt1 | contig 10740 bp, 11 predicted proteins | sample GraSluR1_MG_2_FD_207222 | JGI IMG/M metagenome (GOLD analysis project Ga0334889, IMG submission 207222) | Sludge microbial communities from methane-producing bioreactor in Wageningen University, Netherlands - Granular Sludge_8_08-R1 | ecosystem: Engineered > Bioreactor > Anaerobic > Unclassified... | reverse complement strand
CTTGCGGAACAGGCGTACGACGGCAGAGAGTAATCGACCCCCGTTTCTAGTCGCTATAGCGCGAAGGGTCTTGCGGAACCCGAAAGGATTATCCCATGTCCACCACTCCCACCATTGTTTCTAGTCGCTATAGCGCGAAGGGTCTTGCGGAACTGCAGGGACAATCTAGTAGCACGCTCGTCGTCCCGCTGGTTTCTAGTCGCTATAGCGCGAAGGGTCTTGCGGAACACCGGAAACTGCGCGAGACGAAGCGGTCCAGGCGGCGGGTTTCTAGTCGCTATAGCGCGAAGGGTCTTGCGGAACTTGTGCGTACTGGATCTGCCAAGGGTTGCTCGAACGGTTTCTAGTCGCTATAGCGCGAAGGGTCTTGCGGAACGTCCGCCGTGGTCGAGGAGGAGGCGGTCGACGTTTCTAGTCGCTATAGCGCGAAGGGTCTTGCGGAACCCGAAGCCGAGGAAACCACGGCCCCTGAGGGGACGTTTCTAGTCGCTATAGCGCGAAGGGTCTCGCGGAACAAATTCTAATAAGTAGCCTTGCGGGGCAGCTGAGGTTTCTAGTCGCTATAGCGCGAAGGGTCTTGCGGAACGAGAAAGAAGCAATCGCCCGTTGGGCGACGAGGTTTCTAGTCGCTATAGCGCGAAGGGTCTTGCGGAACTCATCCAGGCTGAGCCTTGGGGGGATGTCGATTTCCTGTTTCTAGTCGCTATAGCGCGAAGGGTCTTGCGGAACGTCGAGCGGACTGTCGACCTTGTGAACGCCGAGTTTCTAGTCGCTATAGCGCGAAGGGTCTTGCGGAACACGCACTGGGCCGTGACGTGTTGTCTCGTGTCATCTAGGTTTCTAGTCGCTATAGCGCGAAGGGTCTTGCGGAACCTTCGAAAGGAGGCACTGCACCTGTGGGGTAGTGTTTCTAGTAGTGTGTCGCTGCTAAGTGTTTGGGTATAGGTGGTGAAGTTTGATGCGGGCGTCGGTCGTGGTGAACTGCCAGCGGACTTGGCGCTCGTCGTCGTTGGTTGCGGCCTGCCAGGCGGCGAGTTCGGTGTTGAGGATGTCGAGGTCGTCGATCCGGCGGGTCAGGCACTGGCGGGTCAGGGCGGACAGCTCGATCTCGGCGATGTTGAGCCAGGAGCCGTGCTTGGGTGTGTAGTGGATCTCGAGCCGCTCGGCCAGCGCGCGTGCTTTGGCTGGCTCGAACGCTTCGTAGAGCGAACCGAGGGTGTGCGTGTTGAGGTTGTCCATGACCAGGACGACCCGTTGCGCGTCGGGGTAGTCGACGTTGAGAAGCTGATCGATTTCCGTGGCCCAGTCGATCCGGGTCCGCTGCGCCCGGGCGTCGACCCGGCGGCGGCCGGCGAGGGGCTCGACCCACACGAAGATCGAGCAGGTGCCGTGCCGGACGTACTCGGAGTCTTCTTTGAGGTCGTGGCCCGGGCAGGCAGGGATCGGATCGCGGGCGTGGCCGAGGAGCTGGTATGGCTTTTCGTCCATACAGACCACCGGAACGGCCGGGTCGTAGGGGCGGTGGTAGACCTCCAGCACGTCCTCCATCCGCGCGACGAACTCGCCGTTGGCTTTGGGCGGGATCGTCCAGCACGCTTTCAGGTGAGGACGAAGCCCCCTTTTTTCAGGGTCCGACCGATCGTGGAGTGATCCAGCGGCCCGATCCCGTCGGTGAGGGCCACGTGTTTCTCCAGCAGCCGCAGCGACCACCGGTCATACCCTTCCGGTGGCCTTGTGCACGCCAACGCGATCACCCTGGCCTCGACGTCCCCGGTCACTTTCGCTGGCACCGGCGGCGTGACCCGCTTCTTGCGGTGGATCACCGCATGAACATCCCCGCCAGAGGCCGTGAACTGCTTCGCGATCAGATACACCGTCTGTATCGACACGCCCACTCGCTCCGCGACGACCCGCCTGTGCGGCACCGCCCTGGCGTTCTCGTCGAGCTCGAGCAGAACCCGCGCCCTCATGACCGTCCTGACCGGGTGCGCGCCACGCGAGACCACCCGCGTCAACGACGCACGATCAGCATCCGTCAACTCAACGACATGATCCTTCGGTCTGGGCATCACGCGGCTCCTCCTGATCGATTATCGGATGCCTACACGCTGGCCATCACGACCGACGGTCCCGATCTGGAGTTGCCGAGGCGTCTGTCGGGCGTCTTCCTGGTGTCGAAGACTTTCGCAGAAGGTCACGACCTGAAGAAGGAGGCGCTCGGTACCGGCCCTTACAACCTTGTCTCGTTCAACCCCGATTCGGAGGTGGTCTTCGAGGCCAAGGACGATTACTACGGCGGTGTCGTCCCATTCAAGAATGCGCGCTTCGTGCTCGCTCAAGACGCTGCCGCCAAGGTCAACGGCTTGAAAGCAGGCGAGATCAACGCGGCGAATATCATCGCACCCACCGACTTCTCCCAACTGGAATCCGCCGGTGTCGTGGTCGGCGCGGTGCCGTCCGCCCGAGTGATGCTGCTCCAGTTCAACACCCATGTCGAGGCGCTGGCCGACGTCCGGGTGCGCAAAGCGCTGAGCCTGGGAATCGATCGCGAGTCCATCACTCAAAGCCTGTACAAGGGGCTGGTCAGCCCGGCACAGTCCCAGATGCTGTCGGAGGTCTACGACACCTACAACTCGTCGCTTCCAGCCGCAGAATATGATCCGGACGAGGCGAAACGCCTGCTCGCCGAGGCGGGCTATGCCGACGGTCTCGAACTTGAGCTCGTGGCTACCCAGAACGCCTCCATCGCCAGTGACGAGATCTTGCAGGTGATCACCAATCAGCTCAAGGAGATCGGCGTCACGATCGATCTGCAACTGGTGCCGCGCGCGGTCGTCGCCGAACGTGAGACCAGCGCCGATACCGCCCCCGCGCTGCGATACGGCGGATTCATCGATACGGCGGTCGTTGCGGCAGAGACCCTGCGATACATCGGCTCGACTCATTACCAGTCGTACACCGATGTGGCTCCCGGCTACGACGAGGCGGTGGCTGCCGCTCGATCAGCGAACTCCGAGGAAGAAAAGGTGGCCAAGGTCAACGAGGCGACGACGCTGGCAAACGACGGCCAGCAGGCGATCTTCTTGTGGCCGCTGCCGCAGACCTTCGCCCATTCGGCCGACGTGAACTGGCCGGTTCGGGTGGACGACTACCTGCTTCCCTACACCATCACGCCCGCGAACTGACACCTCATCACATCTGTGGCGGCTCGTCCGCCACCTGAACACCGAAGGACAAACCATGGCGATACTCATCGCTACCTCATCACTGGATCTATCGCAGCAAGAACGCAGGGCTTTCATCGAGAACGCCGGGCAGGTGTTGAAAGAGCAGTTCGACGACTACGCGGTCTACTTCGGATCGATCAGCAACGACACCACATCGCCGCTGTCTCGAAATCAGACCCATTTCATCATCTATGTGCCGGCCGACTTCCCAATCGCGCAGCGCCGTGAGTTGGCCGTCAAGTTGCATGAAATGTCGGTCGCCAAGACGGAGTCCCGCGGCAAGTTCGCGAACATCGTCATCTTCAAATACCTCGGCGCCGACGGAATCGCCCGCGATTCCGCGCAGCCCATCGAAACAACGGCCGCCTGACCGGAAGGGAGCAATGCAATGGCGACGATACTGACCTATTCGACCCTCGACATCAACGAGGAGCAGAAGCGGGCATTCACCCAGGCGCTGCACCATGAACTGCGACCACTGTTCATCGGGAACCCGAGCGTGATCTTCCGGTCCCTCGATCCGCAGTACGCCTCGGAGCAGGCCAAGAACACCATCACAGTGACCGTCCTGCGTCCGCCGGCGGTGCCGCTGGAACAGAAGCGGAACATCGCCCGAATCGTCCAGGAGTCGGCGCAGCTGCACTTCGGGCTCACCACCGACGTGCACACCGCCATCTACTTCTGGTACCACGACGATCCCGACGTCGGCCGCAGCGGCGTCTTCGCTGCCTGAGACTTACGAGGAGACAACATCATGACAACGATATTCGCGACGACCGGGGCAGACCTGACGTCCACCGACACCCGCAGGCTGTTCGACGCGATCGTGAACGCCCTGACCGAACACAAGCTCGACGCGGCGGTGGTGCTCGACTCGCTCGGACCCGAATCCTATGTCGGAACCTATCCGCAGCGTGTCAGCGCCGTCGTCCTCGAACGCGGCGAGGACGAACACGATCCGCGAGTGGACGGGGCCATCCGTCATGGGGTCGCCGACGTGCTCGGGGCCGATGTGCCAGTCGACGTGATCGTCACGGAGCACGACCTGGCTTCGTTCGCGGTCGACGGCGTCTTGGGTCAAGACCGATAGAAGGACGCACACCATGACTGACTACCGCATCGGCCAATCCGATGTGTATGTCGCCTCCCGCATCACCGTGGGAGGATGGGCATCGGAGGCGGCCACCACTATCCCGACCAAGACGACGATGAGGGCATCGCCACCATCCACCGTGCCCGGGAACTGGGGATCAACCTCATCGACACCGCGCCGGTTTACGGCCTGGGCCACTCCGAAGAGGTGGTCGGGCGCGCCATCAAGGGGCATCGGGACGACTATGTGATCTCGACCAAGGCCACCTTCACCTGGGATCGTCCCCAAGATCGGCTCAGGTTGGCGTTCCAGCGCGACGGAGTCGACATCTATGCCAGCCTTCGCCCGGACTCGCTGCGGCGAGACCTGGACGACAGCCTGCGCCGACTCGGCACCGACCGGATCGATATCTACTACCTGCACAATCCCCGGCGGCAGACCGACGACACCCCGGTGGCGGATTCGGCCGGCGCGCTGAACGAATTCAAACGCGAGGGGAAGATCCGGGCGGTCGGGCTGTCCAATGTGACATTGGAGGAAATCGAGGACTATCAGCGCAACGGGCTGCAGGTCGACATCGTCCAGCGCAGATATTCGATTCTCGATCGCTACGTCGAGCCCGAGATCTTACCGAAGCTGGAACGCGACGGGATCTCCTTCCACGCCTACAGCCCGCTGGAGCGCGGCCTGCTGACCGGGGGGTTCGGTGGCGGCTATCAATTCGCGGACAACGATCATCGGGCAAACCAGGCCTGGTGGCAACCCGAGGAACGCTCGCTGGCAGTGGCGTTCGTCGACTCGCTGCGTCCCGTCGCGCAATCGTACGGAAAGACACTCACCGAGCTCGCGATCGCCTTCTTGCTGAGTAGGTCGCCGGCAGTGCACGTGCTCGCCGGGGCGAGGCGTCCGCAGCAGATCGAGCTCGATGCCGGGGGGCAGTTCGAGGTGAGTGCCGCTGATCTGTCGTCGATCGACGAACGCTTCGCCGCGCTGCAAGAACAGGTGGCAGCGATCGGTTCTGGAACCAGCAAGCAACCGGCATGAGCGAACTGAGCCGCCGCGAGCGGGAGGTCCTGGCGGATCTGGATCGATGGTGGGCCGACCATCTGGACGAGTTCGTCGCCGACCTGGTGGCCTGGGTCAGGGTCCCGTCGGTCAGCCGAAGCGACCAGGCGGCGCCCGGCGCCCCGTTCGGGCCGGACGTGGCGGCCATCTTCGATCTGGTGCGGAGCCGGGCCGCCGACCTGGGCTTTCGCGCCGTCGATCATGAGGGCTTCGCCCTTTCGGTGATCGGCGACCCGCAGGGACCCGAGCCGCAAGGGCCTGCGGAGCAAGGATCGGAGTCCGCGCTGGGGCTCGGCGAGCAAGGACAGAAACAGCAGGAGCCGGAGGGGTCGGAGCTCGGCCTGGTCTCGCACCTCGATGTGGTTGCCGCCGGCCGCGGCTGGACGCTGCCGCCGTTCGAGGCGACCGTACGCGACGGATTCGTCGTCGGCCGGGGAACCGCCGACAACAAAGGCGCAGCGCTGGTCGACCTGTACCTGCTGCGCTTCCTGCGGGACGCCCGGATCGGGCTCGAGCACCCGATCCGGGTGGTCTACGGCGGAGCCGAGGAGGTCGACATGGCCGATCTTCGCCACTATGCCGAGACCGCCCCCTTGCCGGTGTTGTCGTTGATCACCGACGGGCCGTTCCCGGTCAACCACGCCCAGAAGGGCGGCCTGGACATCGACATCACGACAGGTGTGGGAAGCACGCTGGCCGGGCTGAGCGTCGGAACGCATCGCGCAGAGGTTCCGGCCGTGGCGTCCATCGACCTGGACGCCGCAGCTCTGGGTGCTGCCGCCGATCCTGCCACCCGTGCCCCGGATTCCGCGGATATGGACGCCCGGGTGAGCGCGTCCACCGGCGTGCCCAAGCTGAAGCAGCCACCGCGGGGACGACTCGAGATCGTGGCAGGAGCCGCCGGCAGCAGTCTGGTCGCCTACGGTGTCGGCGGGCACTCCGCCTTCCCCGAAACGGGGATCCTCAACGCGATCGGCGTGCTGGCGGCCGGGTTGCTCGACAACGGACTCGTCCGGGGCGCGGACCTCGCCGCAGCCAACATGCTGGCCACGGTCTTGGCGGACTGCTACGGCTCCCGGCTGGGCGTGGCCCGCAGCGACGACGATTCAGGGCCGCTCACCTACAACGGCGGGATCGTGCGCTCGGACGGTCGGGTGCTGCGCCTGGAGTTGGCGGTGCGCTATCCGGTGACCGCTGACATCGACGAGGTGATTGCCGACTTCGTGACGGCACTCGAGCCGTTTGGCGCCACGGTCACCGCGCGTCCCAGCCGGCCACCGGTGCACGTCTCGCGAGCCGACCCGCGCGTCCAACTGTTGCAGGCGGCCTTTCGTGATGTCACTGGGCTGGACGTGCCGCCGATCGCGATGGGAGGTGGGACCCACGCCCGGGTGCTGCCGAGATCTATCACCTTCGGGCCCGGACTGACCTTCGCGCGGCAGGCCGCCGGCCTGTCGCCGGGACGTCGTCCGGACTTCATTCCGGCCGATCACGGTTTGACCCACGGCCCCGACGAATTCGTCGACCTGGCAGACCTGCACCAGGCATTCAGGGTATGGGTAACGGCGCTGCAGCGGCTGGACGATTTCCTGGAATCGAAGTCATCTTTCACTCGCGAGACAAACGGCGAGACAAACAAGGCATGAATGCGTGCCGCACAAACAGGTGGTATACGCAAACGCGACCCACAAGGCATAAAAAGGACAACACACAATGGCGTTTTCCCATAGAGACAGATTTCAGGCAGCACTCGCCGGAGAACAGACCGATCGTCCGCCCATATCGGCATGGCATCACTTCATCGATTCGGAATACGACCCGATACGATTCGTAGATGCGACCGCAGCGTTTGTGCAGCGCTGGGACTGGGATTGGGTGAAGGTCAACACTCGGGCAACGCTGTTCTCGGAGATCTGGGGTACCCAGTTCGACCGGAAGGACTACGGCGGACGAAGCGTCCCCGCACTGGCACGCCCAGGAATTGAATCCATCGACAGGCTGACGGACGTTATCGCACGTCCACACAGCCCCGTGATCACCGAGCAAGCAGCGGTGATCAGAGCCCTGCATGAAAAGCTCCCGGACTATCCGCTGCTGCCCACGGTGTTCTCGCCACTGACAGTGCTGTACTTCGCACTGGGCCTGCCCACGGCATCAGCCGAGCCGGCATACGGAAATGCCGCCGACTTCGGCCCCCAAGGTGGTCTGGGACGCCGACCCCGCCCTTGTCGGTCAGGCACTCGACAATATCGCCCAGACGCTGGCGACCCTTGTCGAGCAACTCATCGACGCGGGCGCAGAAGGTATCTTCTACGCTCACACGGCCCTTCCACAGGCCGGCCTGAGCCGCGATCGCAGCACCTTCGAGCGGCTGTCCACGCCCCACGACCAGACCGTGTTCGACGCCGCCGGCGATGCGAGCATCATCGTGCATACCTGCGGACCGAACGCCAACGTCGAATGGTTCACCGACTCGCCGGTGAGCGCGCTCAGCTGGGACTCCTATCTGCCTGGAAACCCTGCGCTCGACGAGGTGACCCGCCTGCCGGTCGTGGGGGGAGTGGACCGCCGGCTGTTCGATGGAACCCATGCCGACCTCATCCGGAGACAGGCGCGTGAGTCGGCTGCCCGAAATCACGGACGACCGTTCTTGCTGTCCCCGACCTGCTCGGTCGACCCTTACGCCGTGACAGACGACGATCTGAGGGCGTTCGCCGAGTACGCCAACTGAGCCGAATCGACAGGATGTGATGACAATGAGCACCGACAACAGCACTCGTAGCCCCGGTCTGTCGGACCAGGAGACCAGCCTGCTGGCCGAGTTGGACCGGTGGTGGACGCACCGCCACCAGGAGTTCGTTGATGACCTGGTGCGCTGGGTGGCGGTTCCGTCGGTGAGCGACACCAGCCGTGCGACTGCCGGATCTCCCTTCGGACCAGACATTGACCAGATGTTCGCCGTAGTGGCTGCTCGCGCAGCGACGTTCGGACTGGAGACCGAGTTCCATGACGGATACGCGATCTCGGTCAGCTATGGTGACGACCCGCAGATCGGGCTGGTCTCGCATCTCGACGTCGTGCCTGCCGGCGACTCGTGGACGCTGCCGCCGTTCGACGCGACGGTGCGCGGAGACTTCATCATCGGGAGGGGAGCCTCCGACAACAAGGGCCCAGCACTGGTCGACCTCTACCTGCTGCGCTTCCTGAAAGAGGCGGGGGTGCCGCTGTATCACGGAGTCCGGGTGATCTACGGCGGCGCCGAGGAGACAAGCATGGACGACATGCGCCACTTTGCGCAGACCGGACCCGTGCCGCGGGTATCCCTGGTCACTGACGGGCCGTTTCCGGTGAACAACGCTCAGAAGGGTGGCCTCAATCTGGAGATCGAGCTGCCGGCAGGCCCACGCCTGCGGGGGTTCAACGCCGGCACTGCGCACAACAGTGTCCCGGACGAGGCCACCCTCGATCTGGTCGGGGTCGAGGTCGAACAGGTGCTGGCGGCTGCGGCTGACGTTCAGCCTCCGGGCAGGGTCGAGGTGGAACTGTTCGGCGGTGGCATCGTGCTCACCGCGCGGGGTGCCGGTGGCCATGCCGCATTTCCGGAGACCGGGACATTCAACGCAGTGGGAGTGCTCGCGCGGGCCCTGATCGCTGCCGAGTTGGTCAGCGATGATGATCTGCGGGCGGCTCGGGCGTTGGATCTCTTGTCTGATCCGTACGGTCGCGCCCTGGGCGTCGCCTTCAGCGATACGCGCTCGGGTAGGTTGACGATCAATGTCGGGACTGTGCGCGCTCAAGGCGAGAAGCTGCGGGTTGGTGTGGACATTCGCTACCCGGTGACCGATGACGCCTCGCGCATTCTTTCCGCGATTGAAGCCGGCCTCGGCCCGCTGGGCGGAACTGTTGTCGACAGTGAGCATCGTCCGCCTCACTTTGTGTCGCCGGACGATCGTCGGGTGAGGCTGCTTCAGGACACCTTCACGGATGTGACCGGCCTGTCCACCGAACCCATTGCGATGGGTGGGGGCACGCACGCCCGTGTGCTGCCGGGAGCCATTACCTTCGGTCCCGGATTCAAACAGGTGCTGGCAGACCATCCCGATGAGGCCCTGACGAGCGGGCTGCGTGGCCACCCGTGGGGTATTCCCGCAGGTCACGGCAATACTCACGGCCCCGACGAGTTCGTTGACCTGCGGCAGCTGCGACTGGCTGCCTCGGTATACTTAACTGCCGTGCGTCGACTGGACGTGCTGTGGTAATGCACTGCCACGTCGAAGCGTTCACGACCATTGCTGGTCGTGAACGGGCATCGGCTGTCGTGGTGACGGGTGCCAAGGAACGTGAGGAGCTAGATCATGAGCAGGCCAGTTCCTGCCGGTAAGCTCTCCGGATCGGTGAGCGGCGATCTCACCAACAACGTCTATCTCCAGCTGCGCGAGGATATTCTCGCGGGTCAGTTCGCACCCGACGCCGTCCTGTTGGAAACTGCGCTCGCGCAACGTTATGGCATCTCCCGAACTCCGGTTCGTGAGGCGCTCGTCTTACTTGAGCATGATGGTTTCTTGTCCAGGGCTTCGCGCGGATTCCATATCCGCAAGGGCACTGCGCAGGACGTCATGGAAATCTACGACGTGAGAATTGCGCTGGAAACCGCCGCCACGCGCGCGGCTGCGGCCCGGCGCACTGAGCTGGACGTCATCCGTCTCAACCAGCTCACGGAGCGGGCCGCGCAGTTGCCCGGCACAGACGAGTTGCTCGTCTTCAATTCGCGCTGGCACGAGACGGTGTGGCAGACCAGCCGCAACACGCTGGCGGCGGCGACTCTGAGTCACCTGACCGAACGGCTCCGGGTATGTGACCAGGCGAAATCCGAGAAGGCCGAGGGCGCAGACCCCACGAACGGGGAGCATCAGGCCATCACCAAGGCGATCGCTGACAGAGACGGTCAGCTGGCCGACGAGCTGATGGGCAAGCATCTGATTCGCATCCGTGACCTGCGACTCAAGGCGATCATGGACTCGTGAGGCGCTTCCCACGCGGTCGTTCGGGCGGCCCGCGGGGATATTCGCTGAGCAGCGGCCGCCCCGAGAGTCGGGGCAGCCGCTGTAGCGGGACAGACACGGGTGCCGGGGCACCCACCCCCTCACTCCTTCAGACTCAACAACCACGCCAGCAGGTAGCTGTACGTATTGCCGTCATCGATCAGCTCGCGGTCCATCCGCCGGGCGATCTCCAGGGCGTCGCGACGCTCCTGCTCCCCGGCCATCGCCGAGTACATCAAGAGGTAGTCGCCGTACTGCTGCTCGAACCCCTTGGTCGCGGTGGCCTCGGCCACGTTCTGCTTGATGCGGTCCG
>Ga0334889_1005314_pt1 | contig 10767 bp, 10 predicted proteins | sample GraSluR1_MG_2_FD_207222 | JGI IMG/M metagenome (GOLD analysis project Ga0334889, IMG submission 207222) | Sludge microbial communities from methane-producing bioreactor in Wageningen University, Netherlands - Granular Sludge_8_08-R1 | ecosystem: Engineered > Bioreactor > Anaerobic > Unclassified... | reverse complement strand
CGGCAGGAAGAAGTAAAACGCCAGCCCGGTCAACACTGTCCAAAACCCGGCAAAACGCCTGCCGATAAAATACAACGCCAACCCGCCAATTGCCCAGAAAAAGGCATTCACCAGCCGCGCCAGCCATAACTGTTCAGTACCCGTCACCCAGTACAGCACGCCAACCAGCGTCTCTAAAATAGGCGGCTCATAGATTTCCAACCCGGCCAGATTGACCGCCTCCTGACGCAGGGCCGGATCAGCGTTTCGGTCAAGCTGATAATACACCGAGCGCGCAATCACCGCCGAACGAAGCTGCCGCGTGGCATGGAAATCCAGCGGCGGCGTGGTGGCATGGTACAGGCGGATCGCCAGCCCCAACGCAAATACCAGCACCAGCAGCAGGTTCTGCATGGTCAGCAGGCTGCGCTTTGCATTCACTGGAATCGTTGGTTGGGCTGTCGCCATCTGCTCCCTTTCTTTCATCCGTATCCGTTCACTTTTTCGCCTTACCGCGATTCAACCGGCGGGCCAGGCCTGGGATGCGTTCCAAACCCAGCAAGGAACCCAACGTCCACAGGATGCGCCGCCATTGTTCCAACGCCAGCGCAGGACTGATCAAAAACGCCTGTCCATACGCCTGCAATGCCTTCAAAGGCATCCTTCCGGTGGACAAATAAAACGCCTTGAACATTGCCAATCCAGCCTCAGCCTGTTTGCCCAGTCGTTCATATCGTTCAGCCAGCACAGGCTCACTTTTCACCCAGGCGACCAGGGCATCCGCGTCGGAACAAAACCGTTCCGCCTGGGCCACATTCTTGGCGGCTTCATGGTAACGGGCCGCTGCCCATTGCTCGCGCACATATTTCATCCCGGCCAGGTTTGCCATACGGATCCACAACTGGTGGTCCAACAGGAAATGAAAATGCGTATCCAGCAGCCCGGCCTCATCCAGCACCGAGCGCCGCATAAAGACGGCTGGCTGGCCGATGATCCTGAATTTTAACAGCTCCTCCAACCCCCAATCATCGTAATGGGTAAGATTGAGCGCCTGGCCTTTTGCATCCACAGACAACACGTCGCCGTATACCAGTCCACACTCAGGAAAAGCCTGCAAGATTTCCACCGCTGCGTGAATGGCACCGGGCTGATACAGATCATCCGAATTGAGCCAGGCCACGACTTCACCAGTCGCCCGCGCCAACCCCTTGTTGATCCCGTCCGCCTGACCGGCATCCTTTTCGGAAACCCAATACGCCAGCCGGTCGGCGTATTTCCTGATGATCTCCACGCTGCCATCGTTCGAACCGCCATCGATGATGATGTATTCCAGATTCGGATAATCCTGCGACAACACCGACTGGATCGTCTCTTCCAGAAAGGCGGCCTGATTAAAAGAAGGGGTGATAACACTGACCCGCGGCAAAGAAGACGTCATCACCTTTCTCGCCTAATCCTGACCAAAAAGAGAATCATAATCCACTTTGGGGAACACTTGCAGCTTGCCGCCCACGGTGGCATCCACAATTTTGCGGCCATCCGCTTCAAACGCCATCCGTGCCCGCTGATAGCCGATCTCGGAGGTATCCAGGTCCGGCAGCTGCCAGCGAAACCCTTTGCCGAAATAAGCCGCTGAAAAATGATTGGGGTCATCACCCTGCGAGACCACGGTGGTATTCGGTTTACCTTGGGATGCGAAGCTATGATCCACTCCAATCAGGATCACTTCTTCAAAGCCCAGGTGATAGGCCAGTTGCAGGGAGACATACGTCACCGTCGCCCCTTCCCATACCCTGCCGGTCACATCTTTGGCAAATTTCTCACCCGTATAGGTGCTATACAGAAAATGCAGATCGGTGTCAGGGTGCAGCCATTTGCGTGAGCGCCACGAAACAAAGCGCGGCAGCTCCAGGTTTTGCAAATCTTCCGCACATTGCTCAATCACCAGATCATTGACCGTTACCAGATAAGTGGTTTGAAAGCCCAGCTCCGGAAACATGAGATAAATGCGGTTCATCCCAATTGTGTTCTCATTGCGCAGCAGACTCATATCGGTGTTCTTCAGGCTGGGGCCATTGCCAATCACAAAGCAGCGCTCACCGCGCCGTGTGTCTTTTAATGCCGCCAGGCGCTGGATGCTCTCCCGCCGCCAGGGGTGGAAAGTGGCCGCCGGCCACTGGCCTGCACGGTTCAAACCATCTCGTGTCTCGCGCATCAGCGTCAACACAGGCCGCGGAATAATGCTCTTGATCTTCTCTCTGGTTTCGCTCATTCGCCCTCGGTACTTAACAAGCTGGTCGCGCCGCCATCCACAATAATCGACTGACCGGTCATAAAAGAAGACTGATGATTATCCGCCAGGAAGTAAATCGCATGGGCAATCTCTTCCGGCTCGCCCACCCGCCCGTTGACCGTGCGGCGGGCTAGATTTTCCAGGCGTTCCTTATTCAAATGATCCGTCAGCATAGGCGTATTGACCGCCCCCGGTAAAATGGCATTGGTGCGGATATGATCACAGGCAAACTCAATTGCCATTGAGCGCGTCATCGCCAGAATGCCGCCCTTGCTGGCCGCATAACTGGCGACGCCTTTGGAAGTTGCTACAGCATGCACCGAAGATACATTCACAAACGCCCCACCGCCGGCAGCGACCAGCAGGGGATGAGTGTATTGCGCCCACAGGAACACCGCCCGCAAATTGGCCGCCATGACTGCATCCCACTCTTCAATCGACGTCTCCAGGATCGGCTTGCACACCTGCAGGGCTGCATTATTGATCACCGCATCCAATACCGGTGTGAATGCTTTCACTTTATCGAAAGCAGCCCTCACCTCTTCCGGCACAGCGATATCAGCCTGAATGAAAAGTCCGTCTTCAGGAAAAGCCGCATCAAAAGGCCGCCGGTCCACGCCAATCACGCGCCAGCCTGCCTCCGCAAATACCGTCAGGGTGGCCTTGCCAACCCCGCCTGCCGCCCCGGTGATCAACATTACTCGCTTGCGTTCACTCATTGTGCTGGTCTCCTTATTTTGCCTTGAAGTCGTCCAGGTCATCACAGTCAATCTTTAAACCGATCAACAGATTGCGAATCGTGTTCCAGTGTACCCGCTCCCAGGCCGCCGGGCTGGAATTGGAATTATGCGAACCGAGCATCACCTGATCCATCCCTCGCAGCGGGGAATCCGCCGGCAATGGTTCATGTTCAAACACATCCAGCGCCGCACCGGCTATCTGCCCAGCCTGCAAGGCCGTGACCAGCGCCGGTTCATCCACAATCGGCCCACGGGCCGTATTGATCAATACCGCCTGCGGTTTCATCTTCGCCAGGGTTTCCGTAGTGATCAGATGATAGCTGGTCGGGTTCAGGTCGCAGTTCACGCTGACAAAATCAGCCTGCGCCAGCAGTCCGTCCAGTTTAACCTCTTCCACACCCATCTCCTGCACAAAATCAGTCCGCAGCGGGAGGATGTCATTGCACAGGATGCGCATCCCAAAAGCCCGCGCCCGGCGGACGACAGCACTGCCGATATTCCCAACCCCGATCACGCCCAGCGTGCATTCGCTCAATGAACGTCCAGGGATCTTGACCCACTCCCCCGCCCGGATCTGTCTGTCCATCCACGGCTGGCGTCGGGCAAAAGCGAGTACATAGCCCAGCACGCTGTCCGCCACGGGCAGGGTGAAAGCATTGGGCGTATTCCCAATCATCACCCCGTGGTTGGCGGCGGCTTTCTGATCCAGCGAGTCGATGCCGGTGCCCCATTTGGAAATCACTTTCAGGCGCGGCCGGCAGGCGGCGATCACCTGCTCGGAATAGCGGTCATCCCCACAGATCGTGCCATCGAATTGTCCAGCGTATTCGAGGATCTGCGCTGCTTCCATGCGCTCATGCACTTCGGGCACGACCACATCCAGGTCATAATGTTCAAATACGGGTCGAAAACGCTCCACAAAGGGAATCATATAGGGTGCCGATAACAAAATGCGATAGGTCATATTTTCACCAATTATCTTTTTCTGATTGCTCAAATAAGCTAGAAGATTATACCAACAAGCGCTCTGTCATTGCGACCATAGCGTAGGCTGAGCTTGTTAGTATCCTCGGAGGGGACGATATGATACCCGAATGGGTAAGCCGAAGCGGTAGAGGCAGGCCTACGCCATGTTCACAATACAATATTCCACATCTTTTGACTGCTCCCGTCGTCGTTTTTCTTTGCGGCTTTGCGACTTTGCGTGAGAAAAAAGGGCAGTACCAGCCTAAGCCTTCCCCTCCAACCGCAGACGCATCATCAATGCCACCATCTGGAAGTCCGTCTCATCATCAATATCCATCGCCTCCTGCGGTGTAACTTCAAACATCATCGGGCGCTCGCCCAGGCGGTTGCGGCGCTCCGCCAGATGCTCGCGCTTGAAGATGTACATGCAGGAATTTTCCTCAAACACCGGCGGCAGGTTCTGGGTTTGCAGCAGAATCGCCGGATTATGGTTGATCGGCCGGGTCAACTCATCCCACAGGCGCACTTGCCGGCGGGTCACCCCGAACAGCGAATCATGTGTGGGATACACAGCCAGCAGTTGATTGATCGCTTTCGAAATCGTCTCAGCCCGCAGCAGTGGATTGGTAGAATGAGTCTGCAAATACAGATCTCCCTCCACCTGAGAACTGTCATACAAGAGAATTTCATTCATCGAGATGTCATCTGCCCGCAGATGCTCCGGCCGCTCCAGCATCTTCACTTCGGGAAAATGCTTGGCCAATCCTGTCTCAATTTCCGGGCTGTCCGTGTCTACCACCACCTGCGCAATCTCAGGCACGTCCCGCAGGGTGTGCAGAATATGGTGGAAAAGCGGTTTTCCGGCCAGATCACGGTAATTTTTGCCAGGCACTCGCTGGGAATGATGGCGCATTGGCACCAGAACGATGATTTTTTCCTTCATAAAAACCTCTTCAGTCTCTCGTTTTTGATGTTGATTCGGTCAAATCCTCATAATGGATCGGATCCACCCTGCGGGAAGACTTTTTCTCTTCCGGCAGTTCATCATGGGGATAATAAAACGTCTCGCGCAATTTCCACGTCAACGTGCCGGTCTTGTATCCTTGATATGTGCCGTTGAATTGCTGCCAGCGGAAACGCATCACTTCCCGCCAGACTGCCCTCCAGCAGCCCTGGGCGCGAGCGGCTTTCCAGTCACTGCGCACATTCTGCACAAAATACTGCCACCGGTCACGAGCGCCAAATTCTGCGTCGGGATAAATCTGCTTGAAGGCCATCCCTTCTCGTTTATAGCGATTAAACACCGATTTCCAGGCTTCTTCATGCACGTGGATGATCTCGGCCTCAGGCACGTAAGAGATGGCGAAGCCTTTCTCCTGCACCCATTTGGCCCAGGCCAGGTCTTCCAGGGCAGGCAGCGCTTCATCATAAGGGTGTTCCTGCCACAATGCCAGCCGGATGGCCGAATTGGCATTATTGCAGAAGGGATAATCCTGCCGCGGCTTGGAGACATCCGGGAACCAGTGCTGAAAGATCTGATGCTCGGAGAAATGGCTTGCCTCCGCGCCGCGCTGTTTGCCATAAGCCAGCGCCACATTTTCCTCCCCAAACGGGACAACCAGTTTCTCCAGCCAATCCGGGTAGACCGGATAGACATGCGCGGAAGCCATTACCGCCACGTCCGCCTTTGCACGGGCAATGCCCAGGTTCAGCGAACGGCCAAAAGTAAAATCCTCCGGGCGTATGTGCACGATCTCCACCGGAAAGCGCGAAGCAATCCCCACCGTGGCATCCGTCGAGCCGGAATCCACGAGGATGATCTGCACATCTTTCAGCGTCTGCTGCATGATCCCCGTCAGCAGCCGCCCGATGTGTTTCTCCTCGTTATACGCCCGAATGATGATCGAACAACCTGGTTTCATATATTCCTCTTCACCCACCCCTTGCGTTATCGCCTGATCTTACCCCCCTTGTCAAAGGGGGGAAGGGGGGATTAGATTAAAAATCAACTGCCTGCGCCTTACCAGGCCATCGAGAAGTTTCTTTTCCTCACTCATTAACCAGTCGGGCGCAAGCCTTGCGCCCCTACAAAAACCCACACTCCGGCATCGCAAACGGCTCATCTTCCAGAATGCCTTTCGCAATCACCTGCATCGTGGCAGAATTCTCCGGATGCAAGGCCGGCCACTTAAAATCCGTCAGGCTTACATAACCCTTCCAATACTTGTCCTCTTTCAGAAACTCGCCAAACGGCAGGGCGCGGTGAAACACCTGATAATAGAAGAAACGGCGCGCATTTTCCTTGAACACAGCGGGTGTCTCCACCTTCTCGGCATCTAGCAAGGTTTCCAGTTTCACGCCAAACGCATCCGCTGACTCCGGCAGGATGGCGATCTCGTCATCCGTGAAACGCGACGCACCACCGCACAGCACGGTGCTGCCCAGGATAGCCGCCTCCAGTCCAATGGTCGAGTTATACACCATCGTGAACTTCGACCCGCGGATCAATTCATACGAATCGATATACTGGTCGGCATCCAGATAATACACATTCGGCAATTGCTCCACCTGGTTGCGCTCCACCCACTGCGCCACGCCCTCGCGGCTTTCCTTGCCCGGACGATTCTCGTCCGGGTGCGCCCGCAGCACAAACAATGTCTCCGGGTGCGCCTTGACACATTCCAGCACCCTGTCCAGCCAGGCAAACATATGCGGGAAAATCACATTGGCGTGAGTCTGGCTGGTGTCAAAGACCACATTGGTAAAAACCGGCACCACCTGCTTGAAGCCCTTTGCCTTCTCCCAGAATTCCGGCGGCATACCGTTCATCTCCGGCCAGAAGCGCACCCCCGCCATCTGGAAATTACCCTTGAAACGCTGGGCCAAATACGCATCCAGTTCGGCATTCCGGGCATCATCCAGCACAAAATCAGCGGGCAGGTCAATCGGTGAAGCCGTAGCCTGACCCGGAGTGAAGAATCCCGACAAAGGCCGGAAGCCGACTTCATGACTGATAACCCGTATCCCGCGCTGCTGCGCCAGATAGCGAACCGTCGCCTCCGGGAAAAACATGCCATTAAAGACCACCACCGCCTGCGGTTTATACTTCTCCAGCATAGCAGTGAATTTCTGCGCAATCGACCAGGCCGAGCGCAGAAACTCCCGGCAGAAGAAACGCGTCGCTTCATCGTCCTGCAGGTGATGTCGGCGCAGTGTCCAGCGCAGGGAAGAAAGCACCAGCTCACCCAGCGGCAGACCGCCATACTCGAAGCGCACCAGCTCATCCAGGTTCAAGGATTCCAGCGCTGCATCCAGCTTCTCATCGGCTTTGAAAATGCACCACTCTGCCTTGGCACCGGAATAGGTGCGCACGGATTGAGAAATGCAACGCCGGCAAGGTGGCTCCTGCGCCGGGTCATCGCGGTTGGTGCCCAGCACGCAGCGCGTCATCCCCGCCCCGCACACCAGATGCACCACCGGCGTGCCAGACAGGCGCAATCCCCAGCTCGCAAGCAGAGAGAAAGCGGCATTCTGGCTGGTGTTCTCCAGACGGCTGGACGCATTGAAGAAGATAACCGGCGCCCCCCCCTCCGTGGACGGGGCATGTTCCTGCACCCGTAAAGCCATCGTCTGCAGCCGCCGGTTGGCCTTTCGGTGTGCCCACCGGCGCTTGAGCGCATGAATGCGATACGAAATCGAGGGCATTAAATCTCCCGATCTCCCCGTACTCTGCGCAGCTTGCGCAATCCGGACAGCTCGCTGTCGTATACGCGCTTGATGCCGTCGCCCATGGCCGTCTCGGTCACGCGGATGTAGCGCACCATGCGCTCAAAGCCATCCGGTTCCACAGAGGCGGACTGGTCACTGCCCCACATGGCGCGGTCCAAGGTGTAATGGCGTTCTACCAGACAAGCCCCCATTGAGGCCGCGACGACAGTAGTGATCAAACCGACTTCGTGCCCGGAATAGCCAATCGGGCATTCATATTTTTCCTTCAGGGTGTTGATCATCCGCAGGTTCAATTCTTCCGGCGGGCAGGGGTAGGCACTGGTTGAATGGCACAGGATCAGATTGTCCTGACCAACCGCTTCCAGAGCTGCGTCAATCTCCTGCATGGTCGACATCCCGCTGGACAGGATCAGCGGGCGTCCGGTGGCACGCATTTTACGCAGCAGGGGCAGGTCGGTCAAGGAAGCCGAGGGAGCCTTGTAGCAAATCGGGTCAAACTGCTCCATGAAATCCACGGCCTGTTCGTCCCACACCGAGACGAACCAGTCGATGCCCTGTTCCTTGCAATAGCGGTCGATTTCCTCATATTCTTCCTTGCCAAACTCCACCTTATACCGGTAATCCATATAGGTGATATACCCCCACGGGGTATCGCGCATCTGATTGCGCTGCTCCACCGGCACGCATAGTTCCGGCGTGCGTTTCTGCAATTTGATTGCATCCACACCGGCTTTTTTCGCCCGGCGGATCAATTCTTTGGTTACATCCATATCCCCATTATGGTTGATCCCAATTTCACCAATCACGTATGTGGGATGTCCTTCACCTATTATATGATTTCCAATCTGAATCGTTTTAGCCATCTGGTTTAGCTCCTTTCGGCTTTCTTTTTTAAGATCAATTCACACAATTCTCGTACCGCTCCATTGCCGCCATTGCGGGATAGCACCAGGTCAGCAGCAGAGCGCACTTCAGGAACCGCATCCGCCACCGCCACGCCAAACCCGACCAGCGGGAAGCATGGCATATCATTCAAATCATTGCCAACATAAATCACGTGTGCCGGGTCAATGTCGTGATCCGTAAAATAGTTTTTCAGTGCGGTGCCCTTGTCCTCAATGCCCTGCAAAACAGGCATATCCAGCTTGCGACAGCGCGCCGCTACCACCGGGTTCACCTCGGTAGACAGCACCATCGTATCGATCCCGGACCGGCGCAGCAGCTTAATGCCGGCCCCGTCACCGCGGTCGGCTGCCACCATTTCAAAACCATCCTGATCGACATACACCTTGTTATCGGTCATCACACCGTCAAAATCAAAGATCACCAGTTCGACATCACCGGGAAAAGCGCGTCGTTTTTGCGCTGGCCGCACCATTTCCAGCCCGCCGCGCTCCATCTGCCATTCATAATGCATCCAGTCCGCGGGGGTATCAATATCTACGGTGTAGGCCGGGTCAATCAACAGGGGCAGGATCACAGCGCCGCTCATCGAATTCTTTTCAAGGATCGCCCGGGGGCGGATGGCATCGATATGCCCGGTCTGCCAGTAAACAGGCGGCAGCTTCTGGCGTGGAGAATTATACGGTTCATCGATCCCCTCCACCTGCAAGAGCGCCACCATCCGACCGCTTGCTTGGTCAATCCGCCACATCTTGTGCGGGTTTTGCCCGGCCGGCACCACGCCGCGTACCGAATCTGCTTCAGGGTTGTCCAGCAACAGCCGCACAGCATCATCCACCATCGTCAGCGGACGGAACGGAGAAGTCGGACGGAGTTGCACCACCACATCAGGGTGATAATTCTCCATCTCTGCCAGGGTTCGCAGCACATGCGCAAACACCGGCAGGTCCAGGGTACTGTCCTGGGCATGCTCGGCAGGCCGCATGAAAGGTACTTCCGCACCATACTGCCGCGCCACCGCGGCGATCTCTTCATCATCCGTCGAAACGATCACGCGAGTCACGGTTTCAGACTGCAAAGCTGCCGCAATACTATACGCAATCAATGGATAGCCCGAAAAATTACGGATATTCTTGCGCGGAATGCCTTTCGAACCGCCGCGGGCAGGGATAACGGCCAGTACTTCTGCTCGTGCTACCATGCCGTCCATCCGCCATCCACCACCAGGTTTGAGCCGGTCATGTAGGAAGAAGCCTCCGAGGCGAGGAACAGGATCGCCCCGTTCATCTCATCAATATTTGCCATGCGCCCCATCACCGTGCGGGCGGAGTATTTCTCGGTGAAAACTTCATCATGATTGTTGTACACACCGCCCGGTGTGAGGGCGTTGATGCGAATATCCTTGCCCGCAAAATACGTCGCCAGATATTTGGTCAGCCCCAGCACACCGGCTTTGGTGACCGTGTAGAATACCGGCTTGAACTGCCGCGGGCCATCCGGGCGTTCATACAGGCGCTGGTCTGGGCCGACCAGACCATACGTCGAGCAGATCAGGATCATCGCGCCGCTGCCCTGGGCAAGCATCGGTTTGCAGGCAGCCTGCGTGCTGAGGAACATGCCCGTCAGGTTGACGTCCAGCGCCTGCTGCCAGGCGCTCAACGGATAATCTTCAAACGCATTGCTCGGCTGCGCCGACTGATTATCAGCATCGAATTTGGGGTCCATCGCCGCGCTGCACACCAGCACATCCAGGCGGCCATACGCTTCAAGCGTCTTGTCTACCATCGCCTGAGCAGACTCTGGCTGGGTCACGTTCACACCCACACCCATCGCCTGCAAGCCTTCAGACTGCAAGGTTGCAGCATACGCATCCGCCGCATCCTGATTGAGGTCGGCGACGACTACTTTCGCCCCGGCCTGGGCCAGCGTGCGGCAAAATCCCTTACCGAGCAGCCCCACCCCGCCGGTGACCACTGCCACTTTGCCAGTCAAATCGAATTTTTCAAAAATCGTACCCATATCGTCCTCTTTTTTCTCTGTTTTTGTTTCAGAAACAAGAAAATCTTCTAGCCACCTGACAGTTTAACAAAAGAATAGTTGATCGACACTAGATCTCCACTAAAATAGGTTTTGCGGAACCGATTTAGAAAAGGAGAA
>Ga0334889_1005303_pt1 | contig 10790 bp, 6 predicted proteins | sample GraSluR1_MG_2_FD_207222 | JGI IMG/M metagenome (GOLD analysis project Ga0334889, IMG submission 207222) | Sludge microbial communities from methane-producing bioreactor in Wageningen University, Netherlands - Granular Sludge_8_08-R1 | ecosystem: Engineered > Bioreactor > Anaerobic > Unclassified ... | reverse complement strand
CGACGACGATAGCGCGCCCGCCACGAACTCGAGGTCGCCCTCCAGCATGGCCGCGCGGCGATGCACGGCCCCGATAAAGGCATCGCGCCCGCCACCCACCATGCCAAAGGTCAGCTTGCGGGGGAACCGCGCTTCACTGCTTGTTCCGCTAACCATCTTGCCTCCTCGCAACCAAAACCGCCGCACCAATACCCGAGAGGTCAGTCTAGGGCTAGTTAGCGGCCCGCAATGCCGCTGAAAGAAACCCCACGAACAAACTGATCTTGTGCCACGAAAAATAAAACGATCAGCGGCAGTACTGATACTGTCGATGCTGCCATAACCAAGTGCCAAAAATTACCATATCGGCCCTGATACCAGTATAAACCCAATGGTAAAGTGAACTTGTCGTTACTGCTCAGATACAACAGAGGTCCCATGAAATTATTGTAATGGGCCATCCCCGAAAAGATCGCGACGGTCACTATGGCCGACTTGCACAGAGGAACAAGCACCTGCCAGAGGATCCGGAGCGAGCTGGCGCCATCAAGGCGTGCGGCCTCATCTAGCTCGATCGGCAACCCTCGCATGAACTGCCTCAGGAGAAAAATATAGAATGCTGAACCAAACCAACTTGGAACGATCAAAGGATAAAACGTATCGATCCACCCTATTCTGAAAAACATCACAAACTGCGGAATCAAAACGACCACACCGGGTAGCATCATTGTTCCTAGCAATCCAGCAAAAACAAATTCTCTTCCTCGCCAACGAAGTCGTGACATTCCGTATGCCACAGTAACTGCCGATACAATGTCTCCCAAAGTAGCTAACACTGTCACGAACACAGTATTCTTAATAAACGACGCGAGAGGCAATATCTCAAAGATCTCTCGGTAGTTGCTCCATTGAGGATCGCTGGGCAACCACTGGATCGGTGTGATCCAGACTTCTCCGAGTTTCTTTAGCGAAGTCGATATCATCCAGACTAGGGGAGTGAGAAAGACGAGACTGAGTACTATCAAAAGTGCCTCCACCAAGATGAGTCTAGCTTTCCTCATCTTGCTGCGGCTCTGGAAAAAGCTCGATTGGGAGCTCATGACCACCTCCAGACCAAGACCATCGAAGTGGACGGGGCAATCCTGCACACCCGGGTCTCGCGCGCCACCTCCCTAGCCCATCTCATAGTACACCCAACGATTCGTAATGCGCAGCTGAATAAAGGTCACAGCCATGATGATACAGAACAACAACCATGCAAGCGTACACGCATAACCCATCCTAAATCGTAGAAAAGCAGTATCGTAAAGATATAATACCATAAATAGGGTAGCATTTTGTGGCCCACCGCGCGTCATCACGAATGAAGACGTAAATACCTGGAAACTTCCGATAATACCCATGGTAAAGTTGAAAAGCAGACTCGGTGAAACCATAGGGATCGTCACGTTCCAGAACGAGTCCCAGCCGGACGCACCGTCAATCTGAGCAGCCTCCACAAGCTCCTGAGGAACATTCTGCAGCGCCGCCAAAAAGATGATCATCTGCGGTCCGATGCCCCACAGGCTCATGAGTATAAAGGCAGGCTTTGCAGCCAAAGGATCGTAGAGCCAGCTTACCGGCGGAATGCCAAACCAAGACAGGAAGCTATTAATGACTCCGAATTCTGGATTACGCATCTGAATCCAAATCACTGCAGAGGCCACAGCCGGCGTGATCGCAGGCAGGTACAGTGCAGTGCGATAGAACGAACGTCCTTTGATAGGTGCGTTTAGCGCCAACGCGGCCAAGAATGAAGTGACGAGTCCAAGTGGAACTCCGATAAAGGTATAGTAGGCAGTGTTCCAAAGCGAAGTGCCAACGAGTGGATCCGCGGCGAGCTCGGTGATGTTGGAGGCCCCTATGAATGCCGGAGCACTGATCATGTTCCAACTATGGAGAACCATGTATAGAGAATACAACATTGGCCCAATCCAGAAAAACAATACTCCGAGAATAAAAGGCATCGTGAACAACCAGCCATCACGGCGTTCAATCCGGAGAAGACCCGAGGAGCGCCGCTTCGTAGCAAACCCTGCAGCCGGCCCAGAGGTTCTGGGCCTCTCAGTTACTGCACTGGCTTGAATCGAATCGCTATCCTTTATGCTCATAGTTCGTTCCATTCATTTTGCTCACTCCCACATGACCCTTCCCAGCACCTGTCACCATTTACCCGGGACCGATACCGACGACAGGGCTGGAGCCGCGCTGGTCGCGGCTCCAGCCCTCAAACAGCTCTGTTAGCTTCGGGCTTCCCAGTACTTGTCGAGGATGATCTGTAACCCCTCGTCCATCTCCGTCAACGCCTCTTCGGCGGAGACACCCTGAACCATTTGGTCACGCGCCATCGGTAGTGGCCCGCCGGATGCCGAGATGGCTGTGATGTCACCCCCCTCACCGGCGATGATCGGGTGAGTTCCCTGCTCCAGAGCCCGAGCAAACGCCTGGGCGTTCTCGCAGGCATACTTTTCCATGGCCAGCGGAACCCAAAGCTGCTCGATCATCTCGGGTCGGCCACAGCAGCGCCCCCCCTCGGCAACGATCTGCTGCCCCTGCTCGTCAAGGATGAACTTGAGAAGCTCCCAGGATGCCTCTGGCTCCTGAGTGGCCGCGGCCATCACATGACCATGGATGAACGGCATGCCCTCGCTCCTGCCACTCTCGCCCTTGGGAAGCAGGGCTACGTCATAGTTGAGGCCGCCTTCGACCTCTGCCTTGTCACCGAACATTCGGGGGAGTCGCCAGGAGCCGTCGAACATCATGGCAACTCGCCCACTATAGACGCTAATGCCTCCACCCGCCAAGACGGCTGGCTCTGGCTGGTAGCCGAGCTGGATCTGATCCACGGCGTAGAACTGCATATCCCGAATGATGGCCTCCTGGCTCCATTGGGCTTTGGTGGGCTCAACAATCCGATCCCACTCCAACAACCCGTCCTTACGGACAGGAAGCAGCCACATGAAGTAGTATGCGTTATCCTCAGCATAGCTATAGTACTTGGTGCCGCCATCCTCATGCGCCAAATTGATGATCGCTTCCTTGTAGTCATCCCAGGTCCAGTCATCGTGAGGATAGGGAATGCCCTGGTTGTCAAAGAGGTCCTTGTTGTAAAAGGTAACCCACCCGCTGGTGTCCGTGGGCGTCATATAGGTCTGCCCTTGCCACCGTGTGGCTTCCTGAAACGCCTGGAACTCTGGCCACCACGAGCTCTTGTGATCGACTTCGATGAAGGGATCAAGTGCTCGCAACTGAGCGTTCTCTACGAACTTCTGCCACGTCCAGCCTTGAAAGTACAGCACATCGGCACTATTGCCGGCAGCAAAGTTCGCGATGATCTTCTCATAATAGCCGCCGAGATACTGCTCGACGGAAGGAATGATCTGACTCTGCGCCTGCATGAACTCGTAGACTATCTTTTCGTAAACATCCTTGTCCTGAACGTCACCCCAGGCAGAAAACCGAAGCCGAATCGGATCCGTCGCGCCTTTTTCCGCGACTTTTTCTACTTCAACGGTCTCCTTGACGACCTTTTCCACCTCCACGACCTGCGGCTGACAAGCCGCCAGCAGCAACGCAGATGCCGCAATCCCAGCGGACCTCAAGAAATCGCGGCGCCCCATGCGGTCAACCATCCTATTCCTCCCTGATCTAGATCATTTCATCCGACAGCTCTCGATTCACGGCTGCAACTGCGCGATGTGACTACCTCCCTTCGTAGAGGACCACTGGAGCCTACACACCTACGCTGTGGCTCCTCCGAATACCCCTGGGTTGGAAAACCAACCACGATTCCAGTATAATGGTGTGCGAGACAGCTTCAATGACAGACCGTTGACAAACTCTGCCATCTTCCTGGTGGGATGCTTAGGGGCATATCGTGGGCATTTGTCGAGAAGGGGTGCACGAGGCTCTGGAGTGTCTCTACGACAACGTAGCGATCGCTCAGGTCTCGATCCTCGAGTCATTCCCAGAAATCGCGTCGATGCCTGACATCGCACTACGTGCGCAGAGGATTCGTAGCATCATTCTCAATGCGATTGAGGCGCTACAGCCACGTAGACCGAGTTCCTTCCGGAACCCTAGCACACGCTGCTATCAGGTGATGAGCCTAAGGTTCCTCGAAGAGATGCCAATGCCGCAAGTAGCTGAGGAGCTGCATGTGAGCGAGCGGCAAGCCTATCGCGACCTGGCGCAAGCCGAGGAACACTTGGCGGAGCTGCTCTCCTCCAAGTTGTCGGCTCCTCAGTCGGCCCTCCGCTCAGAATCGCTCCAGGAGGAACTCGATCGGTTTGCCTCCGAGCCACAGCACCTGGATGTGCTCTCCGTGACACGCGCAGCCCTGGACACCGTCTACCCATTGGCAGAGGCCAACGGGGTCACTCTCACCATGGAGTCTGCAGTCGAGGCCCTGTACGCCTACGCGCATCCGATCCTGCTGCGCCAGACGCTTGTGCAGACCCTCAGCGTTACCATACGGCTCTGTACCTCGCGGGCAATTCTCGTTACCGTGCACACCGTCGGGCCAGATACCGTCATCTCTTTGCGTTTTCGGGCCCTGCCGAGCTCCGTTACCCTTTGCGAAAAAGAGTTCGGTTCGGCAAGAGAACTAGCAGAAACACAGAAGATAGCTTTCGAGGTCGCGCTCTGCGCTGAACACTGGTTTTCGGTCTCGATGTCCTTGCCGCGGGCACGCAAGCTAGTGATGGTTGTTGACGATAGCGCGAGCACGGTCGAGTTGTACCGTCGCTTTCTGGCTGGGCAAAGCGACTGGGAACTGATGGCAGCGCCCTCTCCTTCTGAAGCGTACGAGATCGCCAGGCAAAACCAGCCGACGTTGATCGTGCTTGACATCCTCTTGCCCCAGGTGGACGGTTGGGCTGTGCTGCAAAGGCTGCATACCCAACCGGATACAACCACCATTCCGGTTGTGGTCTGTTCAGTGTTTGAGGAGCTCGCGCTTGCGACAACCTTGGGTGCCGCAGGCTATCTCAAGAAGCCTGTTTCGAGGGCCGATTTCCTGCATGCGCTTGACCGCTACTCGCGTCTCGCCCAACATACTCCGGCCTAGACACGGCCAGTACACCACGAATCAGTCCAAACAGCTCACTCGCTGGAATGCCCTTTCGCTTGGACACCATGAACACCGCACCCTGCAGCGAAATCGCGCTTTCACCGAAACTAGCCCCGCTCACCAGCACCGCTGGCACTCTGCGCAAGACTTTGTCACTCTGCATGGTTTCAGCTACCGCCAGCCCATCAAGAACGGGCAGCACCAGATCAATCAGCAAAAGAGCAGGTGGGCGTTCGCGCATCTTTGTCAGGGCTTCGGCCCCGTCATAGGCGCAGAATAGGCGATCCTCCTGTCCCATCGTCTGAAATACGCGCTGCACGAACTGAACAAAACCTCGGTCATCGTCTACCACCAGCACATCGCCCACGGGAGCCAACTCTGTCACAAGGGCCATGAGTCGTGTGGCGGAAACTGGTTTGATCAGACTACGTCGGAACGGGCCGCTCTCAGTGAGCCACCGACCATTGGGGAGCACACAACCGATAACCGGCACGCCATCGGGCAGGAAGGCCCCCGGCGTCTGGCCACTGGGCAGTAGATCGGGCGGCAGATTGACGATCACCGCCCCAGGATGCCAATGATCCACCAGGCGCAATGCCTCAACCTCTGTCTTGGCCCAGTGTATTTCGAAACCTTCCAGTTGCCGCCGCAAGTAAGTGGCTGCCAGCTCGTCATCATCGAGAACCACCAAGTGCGTGCGACCTTCTGGGGCGGGGAGCGGCGAATCCTCTACTCGGATCAATGACCCCACACGCACGTCCTCTAGAGGCAACGAGAAGGAAAAGGTACTGCCCACCCCTGGCTCGCTCTCTGCCCTGATAGCGCCCCCATGCAGCTCCACGAGATGCTTGGCGATGGCCAAGCCAAGCCCCTTGCCTGACTCCTCATGTCGTTTCCACGCCCCGGCCTGATGATACTCGTCAAAGATCCGCTCCAGCTGCTCTGGTGGAATGCCAGCGCCGGTGTCAGACACCGAGATCACCACATTCTGTGCATCTGCCTTGGTCGAGACTCTGACTGAACCAGTGTCGGTAAAGCGACACGCATTGGCGAGAAGATTCACCAGCACCTGGCGGATGCGAGTGGGATCCACGTACAGGTATGGCAGGTCATCATCAAGCTGTGCCTCGAGACGCACCGGCTTGCCAAGCACGAGCCGCCGCACCAGATCGACTGCATCCTCTACTAGCTCTGTGACATCCGAGGGCTCACGGTTGATGGGAAGGCGCAACGCGTCCAGTCGGGCCAGATCGAGGATGTCGTCAACGAACTCTGAGAGGTAACGAGCGTTGCGGCGGATCTCGAGGATATCTCGACGCAGGACAGGCGGCCATACTCTGTCGCCGTACACCTCCGGGGAGTGACTCATGATCTCGGTAAAGCCAAGTATGATGTTCAATGGCGTTCGGAGCTCGTGGCTGATATTGGCGGCAAACTCTGTTTTCAGCTGCTTGCGACGCTCGGCCTCGCGACGAGCCAGCTCAAGCTCTCGTGTAGTCCGCTCTAGCACCTCGTGAGTCGTATGTAGCGACTTCACTGCTCGGCGCAGCTCCTCGCGGCGCTCGCGCACCTCGTTGGCCGTTCGCCAGGCCCGTCGTTGGCTGTCAAGAGCCCACCCCAGCGCAGTGTAGATTGCCCGGCTGGCCAAGTGGCTCACCACCACCGTCGCCCAAAGCAGAACGACGGCTGGCAGCGATCCTGGACTCGGTGCGAAGGGGGCACGACTCTGGTGCTGCAGCACCAGAATCACGCAATAGCCAATCCCGAAAGCGACCGGCGCTCTCGGATTGATGAGCAACCCCGACACCAGTACGGCTAGCGAGGGGAAATAGAACCATACTTCCGCAGTCTTTCCCAATATACCAGGCAATGTGGCAACAAAGAGTCCTGCTACATAGATCCAGACGCCCGCCTTCAGGCCTGGGCCGTTTCGTCCACGCACCAGCAGACCGAATCCAGCACTCGCGACGAGAACGGTAGGAGAGACGACCTGGACCCGCGTGGGACCGGCCTCGGCAAGCGTCGCGACAATAGTTCCCCAGATAAAGGCCGCAACGATGGAGGCGATGCAAAGAGCGTCGAGCATGGGCCTTCTCAGCTCGTCTAGATCGTCACTTGACTCAGATCTCGCTCCGGAGATATGGTCCAGCATTACCAACTCCTAGCCGGCATGGCAGCGTGCAGTCATGTACCGCAGCGATCGTACAGGCAGCTAGTGGCAGAATCAAGGGGCCATCTCTCTCATACGCGTGATCGAAAGTCGGCTAAGCCTACTGAGGCTTTCTATGACGTAAAGCGACCGTGGCGTGTCCCCTCCAGCACCCGCTCCCACACGGGTGCCGCTCCGGTCAGGTGCGCCGTCGCCGCCAGCACCGTCCTCGACTCCGCTCCCAAGGCTCCATGCTCTCGCACGAGACTACGCGCCTTACGCCCGCAGGCCATCACGCGCTTTGAGTACACTCCTAGCGGTTCTAGGTTAACTCCTAGGCTCGGACTCCAAGAATGGCTGCGCAAGTGCCTCAGAATCAACCAACGGATTCGGGCAGCTTTCGCACAAAGCGTTGAGAGAACCGACTAACAGGGCTAGAGTCGCTTTACAGTTTGCTAGTTCCTAAGCGACCTAGACAACTCGGCTCACGTGGTTGGGCTCCACGTGCGAGAACTACGCCGACTCCGTCGGTTGTTCGCCGGCAGAGTCGAATGCCATACTAGTTTCGAGGGAGCAAGTCCCTGAGGTGACCGCCCATCTTGGTACACTATCGGATCCCAATCGACGGCTTCTCCGATGGTGAGGCTCGAGCAGATCGACTACCGAGATCCTCCGATGAGCCAGACCGGCTCTCGCATACCAGAGTACCTCGAAGCCTACGCCCTCAGCAACCACACCTCAGACACAGCGCAGCCGCGCCCAGCCCCACCCAAGCCAGGCTCACGATACCAGCGCAAGGTCAGTTCCCCCTTACGCGTGGCTTCGATAGGGACACCGAACTCCAGAGGCTTGCGAGGTACCGGCCTGCTGATGAACGGATGCACCTCGACAGCGTAGTTGGCCTCCAGACGCACCTTGGCGCGTGGGTCGAGATCCGAATAGACAATGCGCACCCGATAGCGGGCCTCGGGATCAAGATCCTGATAGCGCATCTCAAAGGGCACGTCGCCGAGCGTGCCGGTCTGAGATCGCCAGGCCAATCGCAAGGGGGCGGGGTCCTTGTGGTACGGGAACTGGCGATGTGGCGTCAGCAGCAAGGCCGGATCGCGGTCGAATCCCGGACCAGCCACCAGATGCGTCCACTGGCCAAGATTGGTCAAGTCATCATAGTAGCCGCCCGGGCCCGGATCGGTCCAGTGAAGCAGATCACGTATACCCGCCAGCCGGGCGGGCTCGTCAGAGAGCTGGCAAAGCTCGGAAAAGCGCTCCTTCAGCCAGAGGCGATTGTTGAGCGGGTAGTCGATGCCGTCCAGGTTGGCGCCCCGCACCTCGGCTTGCGCGTCGTAGAGAGGCACGCTGAGCTGCATGTGAATGCTCTGGAACAACGCCTCCGCTAGCTGGAACAGCCTGCCGCGCCACTCGCCACCTACGGGATGCGTCACTGCCGTGTCGAGAAGCTGTTCTGCCTGATCTATAGCCACCTGCGAGCCGATCTCGGGGGCGCGCCGTAGCCAGTCTAGCGCTTGCTCCTCCAATCCCCGCTCGCACAGCAGTCGGGATCGCACGTAGGCATCATAGTAAGCCCGATAGAGCAGCTGCTGGAAACGCCAGTTCTTGAGATCCCTTGGAGAGGCGGCCGATTCGAGTGCCCGAAACTGCTGCAACGTGGTATCCACACTCGAGTTTGTGGCCAGGGGTCCCTGCCAGTTCCGCTCCAGAGCCAGAACGCCCTGCGCCAGAACCGCCCCGTAGCGTTCGCCAATGAAATAGCGACAATAGTCGCGCAGGATGTCTGCTACATCGCGGTTCGGATCCCAGCCCAGGCCACTCCAGATGAACTTGTTCACGTCATCGTTGCAGCCCTCCGAGTAGGTCAGGAATCCAACCGTGCCAGGCTGGCTGTGACGAAAGATAACCTCCTGACCACGAGGACGAGGGTTGATCGACTCGCGTCCCTCGGTCAAAGCATAGCTCACATCCCAGTCGGGCACCGGATACTGACAGCTAAAGTTGTGGGTGATGTCTGGATAGTTCCGAATGGGAAAGGCGTCGGGAACGAGCGTCCGGAACTCGGCCATCGCCATGTGGATCCAAGGCCCGAACACGACCCCCGAGAGCCAGGCCGGCGCGTCTTGGCGGAGGACGCTGATGAACTCGTCCATCCATTCCTGGGTGAAACCTTGGGGAGATACCCACATCCCGGCAGCGGGGTGAAAGCGATGGAGGTTCTCTACCTGCTTTTCGAGCAGAGCCATGAGCTCACGCGGACGGACGTGGCCGGGGTCACCGCCTGGCACAAACACAGCGTCGATGCGCGGCAGTGCCCGAAATACTTCGGCCCACTCCTGCAGGGCCAGCTTGACACCCTTCGGATCGGTATACTCGGGCTCCATGGCCGGAAACCAGACCCACACATCAAGGCCGTAAGCATCGGCGATGCCGGATACTCCCCGCATCGTCTCCAGCGGTGGCCTTGGAAAATGAACGCTATCGGCGTTGTCGTCGGATCGAGGGGGGATTAGCTCGATGGCATTGGTGCCAAAGACCGCCAGATCACGGACATACTGCTCCCACTGGTCGAGATCCCAGCCGCAATAAGAGTTCGTCTTGTCCCGGTATCCCAACTGGTGTCCGCGGAGGCGATAGCGGGGGGCCGTCTGGAGCGCAGCGATGGGCGGCAGCGTGACCGCACCCCGCTCCATCCGCAAGGTGCGCAGCAGATGACCGACGCCGAACAAGAGTCCGCGGGAGTCGTTGCCACCGACATAGATGGCGGCCGAGACCCCCTCCCCATCCGTCCAGAGGCGGTACCCCTCGGCGGCTCCCTCCAACGCTGGATCCATGCGGCGCAAGCCGCCTGGCGATGGGAGGGCCGCGACGAGCCCCACCGCCACGACTGGCTGAGGTGATGCTGGCCAGGAGTCCACGACCTCCCACCGCACCAGGGTGCGTCTTTCGACCTCCTCTACCAACATGGTGACAGCCTGTCGCTCCCGCCGAGAGAGGTGAGGGGGCACCACGACGACGGCGCCGGCAAGATCCACGGCCTGACGACTCATCTCTACATCCATGAAACACACTCCTCACTGTTCCTTCAGCCTAGCACGGCGAGGCCGAGGTCATATCCGAAGGGACGGGTTGGCTAGTAGCTCACGACGTCGCTCAACATAGTAAGTGTAGGTTTCGTAGGATACGTCAGGGGGCACAAAGTGATCGAGAAATGGGATATAGCCACCCTCCCGCACCAGAGGCTGTACTCGGCGTAGCTCCGCATCGACGCCGTCCGGACCAGCCGCGATGAGCCGTTTATCCAGGCCGCCCATCAACCGACAGCCAGGGTAGAGGCGCCGAAGCTCGACGGGATCCGCGCCTGCGGCCATCTCGCAGGGATGCGTTCCATCGATTCCGGCATCGAGATAGATGGGTACCAGATCGTTTACCCGCCCATCACAATCCACCATGATCAGTGGCACGCCGCCATCCCGGAGGAGTGTCACCAGCTCCTCATACGCGGGCTGCATAAGCGCGCGCACCAGTCGGGGCGATACCAGC
>Ga0334889_1005302_pt1 | contig 10790 bp, 6 predicted proteins | sample GraSluR1_MG_2_FD_207222 | JGI IMG/M metagenome (GOLD analysis project Ga0334889, IMG submission 207222) | Sludge microbial communities from methane-producing bioreactor in Wageningen University, Netherlands - Granular Sludge_8_08-R1 | ecosystem: Engineered > Bioreactor > Anaerobic > Unclassified ... | reverse complement strand
CGGCGCAATTGCCTGTGCCGGGCGGGGTTCCGCGCCCATTTCACATGCAGGCAGGACAACACGCCGCGAAGCACGCGTCAGGTGGGGGCGCCGCCCCTTCACGCAATGTTAAGGCAACTTTCGCGCGATCCTGACTCTTCCTTCATCCGACCCTAAACAGGCCGGGGTAACGTGTGCGTGCCGGTGGACAGTGCGTGCCGGGCGGTCCGGACGCAGTGCCACTCTGCGGCAGGGGGATTCAGGCTGCGGCACGGCCGCAAGCACGCTCTGTGCGACTTCGGTCGAAAGGGTCTCCCGGACGTTCGCAAGGTTGCGGTTTCGTCTTCCGGCTCAACTCAGTCCCGTCCGATCGAAGGAGGTTCATTCCACATGAAGCCCCGGAATCACAACGGAAGAACGGTCTTTGCCTCACGTCCAAACGCTCTCCGGTCGTTGCCCGCTTTCACGCTGATCGAGCTGCTGGTCGTGGTGTCGATCATCGCCCTGCTGGTTGCCATCCTGTTGCCGAGCCTGCAGAGCGCACGCGCGCAGGCGAAGGCCGTGCAGTGCGCGGCCAACACGCGACACGTGGGGCAATCCCTATCGATCTACCTGGCGGACAGCGGGGGCTACTATCCGCCGTCCTACGTGTACCCGACCAATGACCGGGGCGCCTGGTCGCTCACCGAGCAGGACACGGGGCATTCCTATGGATATCTGCACTGGTCACACTTCCTGTACAGCAATGGGAAGGTTTCGGCCAAGGCCTTCCAGTGCCCGAACTTCAAAAACGGCGGCGCACCCCGCACCAACCCCGGCCCGACCGCCCAGGATTGGGAGGGGGGGCAGGTGGACCAGAATGGCGATACAAACCCCAACAGCCTGACGGACAAGCAGGCCCCGCGGATGGCGTACGCGGCCAATGCCGCGATCATGCCGCGGAACAAGTTCACACCGGACCTGTCCGGCGGATACCGGCGCAATGTCATCGTTCGCGAAAACCAGATCCGGCGCACGGGCGATACCATCCTGGCCACGGAATATCTGGAGAGCTGGAAGGCGCTCGGCATTCCGCAGGGGGCCGGCGTGCTCCTGAAATCGCATCGCCCCGTCAACGTGTTCTGGCACGTGGGATCCGGCGGAAACGAGTACACCAGCCCGGACAACGCTCCCGGATTCATTTACGGCCTGCCCCAGGATCAACGGACCTACGGCGTGGTGCCGTTACGACAACTGCGGGAGAAGGTGAACATTCTGGACTACACGTCCGGCATCCCGCAAATCAACGCGGTCGGGCGTTCGCATCCCGGAGGCGACAAGACATACGGCGGCACGGCGAACTTCCTCTTCTGCGACGGACACAGCGAACGAATGACTGCGCTGGAGTCGGTGAAGAAACGCAAGTGGGGCGACCGGTACTACTCGCTGTCCGGTGAAAACCAGGTCATGAACATGATCCCCGTAAATTGAGAAAGGCGGGATCGGTGCGGGCCTGCTCCCGGGACGAGAGACTTGGCATGTTGTCAGCAGCCTTCGGGCGACCGAAGCACGACGCTCCGATGCAGCGAAGGCGCAGTGGGATAAAAGCAAAGGAGAAAAGAAGCATGAGAATGAACCGAACATGTTGTGCCGTTCTGGCCGGACTGGCGGCGGCTGCCGGTCTGCCGACAACGGCGTGGGCCGGCTGTGGCGACGGCGGCGGCACGCACGCCGGTACGTACCAGACGCCGGGCGGGGCGACCCTCACCGTGGATGGCGGGCAGGTGAGCCTGTCGGGCGCCTCGCTTTTCGTGGACTTCTTCCGCCAGCCTTCGTCCACGAACGACTGGATCGACGTGGACAACGACGGGTTCGCCGGTTTCGATCCGGACACGTTCCCCTTCGTACAGCCACTGGCCACCAACTGGTTCCCCGAGTCCGACATCGACACGTGGTGGATGTTCAACTACCGCAGCGTGGGCTCGGTGCGTGGCTTCAACGAGTTCGTGGAAAGCCAGACCTGCGACGCCATTCCCATCCGAGTCCCCTCGGAGGCGGGCCTGTTCAATGGCTATGAGTATGCGACCCTCGGCACGGCCAATTATGCGGGCGCCAACGCCAGCGGAACCCCGGTGGTCCAGTGCGAAATCGAAGGGGCGTTTCTCGACGTGCCCAGCGCCTGGGCCATCCAGGTGCCGGGCACCCCGAACTGGAACCGGGCGCCCCTGAGCCCCGGCTACGGCCTCAATCCCATTCCGACGTCCGCGGGCGGCCGGAGCGAACTCCAGACCCTCTCGCGCACCTGCGGCGAGTGCCTCGACGTGAGCGCCGGGACCGGTACGGGGGTTCCCTGCGTTGCGGACGCCAATTGCCCCGGGGCGGGCACGCGGGAGTGCGCCGTGGACCTGACAGCGTGCAGCACCGATGAAGACTGCAAGGTCTACGGAACCTGCACCGAGAACGTGTGCGACAACCCGGCCGGTCAGCCCTGCACCACGAACCAGGACTGCCTGGTCGAAGATAACGGCCCCTGCCGAGCCAGCGAGATCTGCGACACGACGGGCGGGCCGGTGGTGTCCCTGAATACGAATGCCACGCCGGACGCGGACACGATCTTCGACTACGTGGCGGCCTGGGTGCAGGTGGCCATCATCGCCAACCGAGGCACCGGTTTGGAAAACGTCAAGTTCACCGACCTGCAGTACCTGTTTACGACCGGCCGCCTGCCCACCGGCGAGAATCTCATGGCCGGGACGCGCGACGTGGGGTCGGGCACGCGCAACGCGGCCATGAACTCGCTGGGCGTGGACACAAGCTGGGGCCGGGGCGACAACGTCGGCAACCGGACCGACCTGGCGACGACGACCCTGCTGGGATCAAGCTTCCAGCCCACGAACAACGGCGGTTCGGGCCTGATGGAAGACGTGGTCCGCTACGCTCGGCTGGCCGTGGGGTACACGGGCCTCTCCGGCTCCAGTCGCGCCGTGGGCGATGCGAATGCGGGGCGGTACGAGATTCTGAACATCGAGAAGAACGTGGATGAGAACAACGTGGTCACCACGGCCTGCGAGGGCCAGTACGTGCGTCCGACCATCGACACGTCGCTCGACAACTGTGATCCCTGCACGGGTTGGCAGATCGCCGGTGCGGGCTCGTTCGTGTTCCGCGGCAACGCCAATGCCAACCGGGACCCGCTGGACCCGAAGTACGAAGCCGATCAGCCGATCGATAACCAGGCCGTTGCGGACTACATCAACAACATCTTCGACAGTGTGGAATCGTTCGAGGGTAGCGTCCTGCCGGGCGAGTGCAAGGAGTCCGGAACCTGCGCGATCGGTGGGGCTGATTGCGACCTGGGCGATCCGAACGCGTGCAACGGGGGCCTGGACGGCCCGTGCAATCCGAAGGGCTGCTCGACGGATGCGCAATGCACCTTTGTCGCCAACGACATCTGCAAGAGCAAGGCCAACATGCCGGGCCAGTACCTGGCCCAGACCTTCTTCCTGCCGCCCGGCCTTGACTGCCTCAGCGGGCTGGATGCTCCGCTGGCGTTCCGCGGGCAGCGCTTCGAATGCGGCGACGGCACGCCGTGCAACGAGGACGCCGACTGCACGGGCATCGGCACTGAAACCTGCGACGTGGTGATGGTGTGCAACGAGATCGGCGAGTGCTCGCTGAGCGCCACGCCCTGCACCCTGCCCACCGATTGCAGCGGCGGGGCCAACCCGGCCGACATTTGCGAGCCGATCGTCTGCTCCGTCGACGCGGACTGTGCCGTCGGGGATACCTGCCAGGTGGCTCCGGCGAACTGGCTGCTGCAGAACTTCATCCGGGCCAACAACGGCCTGGGGGTCGGCGGCGATACCCCGGCCTTCGGATCCAGGAACGTGGCCGGCCAGGTGCCCAAGCGGAACACGGCCCTGTACTCGGATGGGAAGACCTCGGACTACCTGTACTGGAACGGATCGGCCTACGTCGCCCTCACCTCCGGGAAGAAACTCTCGGCGCGGAATCGCGTCCAGGGCGACATGAACGGAGACTTCCAGCGAACCGTGCTCGACGCGGCCGAACTCGTGATGGCCTACCGCATCCCGCGAGCCTGGCAGAAGACCGCGGCGGCCACCGGCTCCGGCGCCACCGGAGGCGACATGACCGCCGACAACGCGATCCCGGAAGTAATCGCCGACGTCGACGGCGATGGCAACCTCTCCAAGGAAGACCTGCGGTACTTCATGGACGGCCTGGCCATTGACCCGGTCACCGGCAAGCTCAACCGCAAGGCCGGGGCCGTCGCCATCGACAATGCTCTCCTCGCCCTGTCGGTCGACCTGCCCTGGGCGGCCCAGGATCTTCATCTGTTCGTGCCGCCGGTTCCCCCGGCTGAGCCGACCTTCCACACGCCGCCGGCAATCAGCACGTTCCTGGCGACCCCCAAGCCGTATGCGGCGGGTGATTTCCGCGGCGACGTGGCCGGTGCCGCCGAGGCGGGCCTCGGCCGCGCGCCGATCCCCGGCGCCAAGCCCTGGGGCTGGGACGGCAGGGTGGATGACCTGGACATCTGCTACTGCCGCAGCATGGTCGGCCTCGACTGGAGCAACCTGGACGACGCGGTCTATCTGGACCTGAGCTGCGACATGGACGGCGACGCCGACGTGGACGCCGATGACATCACGGAACTCGTGGAAGTCATCCTCGGGACCCGCTTCGGCGACGCCAACTGGGACGGCGTGGTGGATGCCGCCGACCGGGCCGTCGTGCAGGACACGATTACCAACGATCCGACCGGCTGCAACGCGACCGGAACCTGCCGCTGGGCGGACGGCGACTTCACCTGCGACGGCTACGTGGACGGTGCGGATCTGGTGTTCGTGGTCGGGTATCCGGAGTTCGAGGCGTGCATGACCGGTCCGGTGGACCTCCGAACCCCCGAATGCGCGTTTGCGGACTTCAACAACGACAATCACGTGGACCTGCTGGACTTCGCCTGGTTCCAGCGATAGCCGTCCCTGGCGGCTTCTCCGCCGGAAGCGCCGCCGCGGGGCGCCGGAGGGGACTCCGCGGTGAGATCCGGCAAGACGCTGCAAGGCGGCCGGTGCGTCAGATCGCGCCGGCCGCCGACATTTCGCGCGGACGTTGGATCCCGTCATGACGTTTCCCTTGAACAGGCCGGATACCTGCCCGAAGCGCAGCCGCGAGACGCTGCGCACCCAAGCGTCGGTGATCTGCGAAAAGCGCAGAATGGTGTGATACGGAATACGCGGCGATTCGGCAAACCGGGGTTGGGGGCGAACGGCTCGGGGCGCACTTTGGAAACGGTACGCACGGGCGGCATTCCCGCGGCGGAGCGCGGTCCGCGGCCGAATCGCGACATCCACACACGTTCTTACGCGGCCGCGGCGGAGATGCATGACACCACCATGGGGCATCAGGACCAAGCAGAATTCATATTCGAGTTGACTCGTAACTCGCCATTCGAACTGCAGTCAATGCGGCTGCACCTGCAGCGCGACGAGCGTCTGGTCGTCGGTCGGGCGCTGCCCGGCCTCGTGGGCACGAAGGGCATTGTGGACGGACTGAACCACGCATTTCGGCTCGCCGCCGCATTGGGACAAGGCGTGCTCGATGCCCGACTCGCCGAAGTGCTGCCCGGCCGGGTTGACCGCGTCGGCGATTCCGTCCGTATACAGCACAAGCGTCTGCCCCGGCCTCAGTTGAATCGTGGCTTCCTCATATCGAAAATCCTGGTCCACGCACAGCGGCAAGCCGCCGACCGCATTCAGGCGGACCAGCGGTTCATCCGGCATCGCGCCTTTGACAATGGGCGGGCAATGCCCGGCGCGGGCGTACGTGAACGTCAGGTCCCGCGGATGGAAGAACCCCAGCACCGCCGTGACAAACGACGCTTCGACCCGCTTGGCATACAGATGACTGTTGACGTGGAACAGCACTTCAGAGGGGCTGGCCGTCCGGCCGGGGTACGAGTGCAGAATCGCGTGCAGCATGGCCACCACCACGGCGCCGGCCGGCCCGTGCCCGGACGCGTCCGCGATGACGATGCACCACGGATCGTTGGGGTCCGGCTGAGACCGGCCGGGTTCCGGATCGATGGGCAGCATGTCGTAGTAGTCGCCGCCGGCCCGGTCGTACGTCTGGTAGCCGGCGGCGATGGACAGCCGGGGAATCTGCGGCATCGGCTGCGGCAGCATGGCCAACTGGATCTTCGCGATACGGTCGATCTCGCCCTCGATCCAGCGATTGGCCTGCTGAAGCTGCTCGGCCACCTGGACGTTGGCCAGGACCGCCCCGAGCAGGCTGGAGCGAATGACAAGGTCTTCCAGGCCGCGGTCGCTGAACGCCCCCTCCTTGTCGGAGAACACGACGGACCAGCCGCAAATGCTGCCTTCGTCCATCCTCGGCGCGAGCATCGCGGACCGAACGCCGGACAGGAGCGTGCCGACCACAGAGTCACCGTCCACGTGCAGTCCGCGGACGATCCGAGGTCCGGGCGTGGCGATGAGGTCGCCGAGCGCCCCGCCGTGTTGCACGGGCGCGGACTTCTGGCCCGTCGGCCTGCCGGGAGTCACGTCTTCGCCGGCGGCGTTGGTCAGCCGCTCGATCCGGTACGCGCCGGACCCCAGACCGCGAACGTCGAGGCTGCACACGGCGTACGGGTGATACGCCTTCTTCAAACCGTCCACGTAGATGTCCAGCGCCTGTTGCGAGCGCGAGGCCCGGGTCAGCGCGGACACCAGGTCCATGAGCACGGGAATGCGCGACGGGTCCTGTTCCGACGTCGGTGTCATGGCTGCACGCAACCAACGATTCTACCACGGGACAGTATAGGCGGGTCGGCCAGATGGGTCGATGCCGCCGGAATCCCCCGGCGAGTGGTCACATGGAGCGCTGCGTTCGGCCCAGTGCGAACGCGGCGTCGTTGACGCGATGGAGCTTCTCCGGAAACGCCTGATGGATCGCGTCGAGCCAGAGCGATTCCGGGATGTCCAGGTGGGCGCTCAACACACCCAGCAGGGCCACGTTCAGACTCTTGGGGTTTGCCAGTGCGGTCGGGTCAATCTGATCCGGCGTGATAAGCACGCCGCCTTCGCGCAGCCGCCGCCGGTTGCCCTCCACTTCCTCCGGGGCCAGCACGACCAGGTAATCCGTCTCGCCGTCCGTCACCATCGGGCTGAGCACCGCGTCGCCGAAGCGAACGTCGCTGGTGACGGAGCCGCCACGCTGGCTCATGCCGTGGATTTCGCTCTTCTTCACGTCGTATCCGTGGCGGAAGGCCGCCTGCACCAGAATGTCCGACGCCTTGATCACGCCCTGGCCCCCCAGGCCGGCGAAAACGACGTTCGTGACGGGACGAGCCATCGCGGCATTTCCTCCTCTTCGCCTGACCGCGGCGGCAGGCGGGTTTCACGCACTGCGTCAGGCCGAACCGCCGCTCTGCGCGGCGGCCGAACACTCAGACTCCCGGGCCACCCGCTCGTACTGCTTGATGCGACTGGCGGCCAGCAGGCACGGCCGGCGAGCGATGATGAGCGTCAGGTCGTTGGATCCCAACGCACTCTTCAGCAGCCGGCCGAACTCCTCCGGCTGCTCGAACGGATCGGTCACGTGCACCTGCTCAATGCCCATGCTGCGGGCCAGGTCCTCAAAGCGGATCTTGCCGGTTGCGTGGTGGTCCAGCGTCCGGCCGGTCCCCGGATGCTCCTGCAGACCGGTCATCGCGGTAGTGCCGTTGTCCAGGATAACCACCACGTGGCCGGTCGGGGGCCGGTTGTAGACCATCTCGGCCAGTCCGGTGATGCCGCTGTGGACGAACGTGCTGTCGCCGATGACGCTGACCACGCGGCGGGCCTGGTCTTCCGGAAGCACGTGCCGCATACCCAGGCCGACGCTGATGCTGGCGCCCATGCACACGCACGTGTCCATGGCGCTGAAGGGCGGCAGAGCGCCGAGCGTATAGCAGCCGATGTCGCCGGCCACCAGGCAGTCCATCTCGTGCAGAGCGTTGAAGGCGACGCGGTGCGGGCAGTTGTTGCACAGGGCCGGCGGCTTGCCCTTTGGCGCGGCGGGCTCCGGCGAAACGTCGCCGGCGAGAATGCGACGCACACGCGTGACGTTCAACTCGCCGAACCGGTACATCTCCGGCTTGTCTTCCACGCGGATGCCCGCCGCCCGAATGGCGTCGGCCAGGTACGGGTCGCCCTCTTCCATGACGATGCAGCGGTCCACCGATTCCGCGAAGCGGCGGATGGTGTCGATGGGCAGCGGATACGACATGCCGATCTTGAGCATGCTCGCCGCCGGGGCCGCCTCGCGGGCATGCACAAACGTGATGCCGGACGTGAGGATGCCGATGGCCCGGTCGCCCTCAAAAACGCGGTTCGGGCCGGACGCCTCGTTCCACGCCAGGATGTCCGCCAGCTTCTGCCGCAGGCGGTGGTGGGCGGGCCGGGCGTTGGCCGGAATCATGACCCGGCCGGGGATGTCGTGCTCGAACGCCGCGGACGGCGGCGGGGCAAGCCGGCAGGCCGGCCGGACCACCGTCAGCGAGTGGCAGACCCGCGTCGTCATACGCAGGATGACGGGAGTGTGCCATCGTTCGGATGTTTCGATGGCCGCGAGGGTAAAGTCGTACGCTTCCTGGGAGTCGGACGGCTCGAACATGGGCACGCCGGCCGCCACGGCGTAGCGGCGGTTGTCTTGCTCGTTCTGGCTGGAGGCCATGCCGGGATCGTCGGCGGAGATCAACACCAACGCACCCGACACGCCGGTGTACGCTGCCGTGAACAGCGGATCGGCGGCCACGTTCAGTCCGACGTGCTTCATGGTGACCAGGGCGCGTCCGCGCGCGAAGGCGGCCCCAAGTCCGACCTCCAGGGCCACTTTCTCGTTGGGCGACCACTGCCCGCGGCCACCCAGCGCCGAGAAATGCTCCAGGATCTCCGTCGACGGGGTGCCGGGGTAACCCGCCCCCAGGGTCACGCCGGCGTCCAGGGCGGCGTGGGCGACGGCTTCGTTTCCGCTCCACAAGTATCGGTCGGGTGTACTCATCGTCGACACCTCTGCGGGAGGCCCCGGTGCCGCGGAAGGGGGGCACACGTGGCGCGTGCTTTCTGTTGACGGGGGCGCCGGCGAGCTGCCTCCACGGCCGCCGTCGGGGGTTCCCTGCCGCTTCGCTGAATAAGCGGCCCAGCGGGTCGGCCGGACCGACCGTATGCGAGTCGTATTAGCATAACCCCGCGGCGGGATCAACCGGATCGGGCCCGGCGCCTTGGGAATCCGGGCTTTCCCGACTTATGATGCGGCCACGGAGGAGCAGGCATGATCGACGAATGGGACTTGAGTGCGACGAATCTCCATCGAATCCGCAACCGGCGGTATCAAGTCGCGGTGTTACCCGTCGGGGCGACGGAGGCCCACAACCTGCATCTGCCGGAGGGCAGCGACGTCCGGCACGCGACGTGGGTCGCCCGGCGGGCGTGCGAGTTGGCCTGGCCGCGGTGCGAGTCGGTGGTGTGCCTGCCGACACTGCCGTACGGCGTGGATTGCAACCTGATGGCGTATCCGCTGACGATCCACGTGTCGCAGGCGAACCTGGACGCCGTGGTGCGGGACATTCTGGTCTCGCTGCGGCACCATGCAATTCGCAAGACGGTCATCCTCAACGGGCACGGGGGCAACGAGTTCTCGCCGTTGATCCGGCAGCTCCAGTCCGACCTGGACGTGCATGTGTTTCTGTGCGACTGGTGGAAGGTCGGGCACGACAGGTACGCGGAGATCTTCGACGCGCCGGACGACCACGCGGGTGAGTTCGAGACGTCGGTCGGATTGGCGTTGTATCCGGACCTGGTGGAGCCGGACGTGGCCGGCAGCGGCCAGACGCGGCCGTTTCGGTTCGAGGCCCTGCGCAGGGGCTGGGTGCGGACGAGCCGGGATTTTTCGAAGGCCGGCGATCATTGCGGTGCGGGCGACCCGTCGCGCGCGACCGCGGACAAGGGCCGGGCGTACCTGGACCTGGTATGCACACGGATCGCGGATTTTCTGGTGGAACTGGCCGGCATGGAGATCGACGCCCGCTTCCCCCACGAACCATAAGCCGGTTTGGCCGTGGACCACGGGTCGCGGGCTGCCCACCGGTCTGGGTTTTACAGATTTTGCCAGTTCTGGTACAGGTATAGTCTACCGGCCACGTGGAGAGGTGTCCGAGTGGCTGAAGGAGCTGGTTTCGAAAACCAGTGTACGGCTTGCCGTACCGGGGGTTCGAATCCCCCCCTCTCCGATTTGTTTGGGGGGCGTCTCGTAAGTCGCCGTATTGTGGCGAGTTACGAGACGCCTTTCTTTTGGCACACCTGAGTGTGCCAAAGACTGTGCCCAATGAGCTCGCCATTCGGGGATCGCTCGGGGCCACCCGTCGGTCGAAGAGGAAGACACTGTGACAGAACTGCGTCACCGCTATGCACTCAGGGAGCCTCACGAGCGGGTTGTCCACCCGGGGGCACCTCCAGGATATCGGGCGCCGGGCCGGCCACTCCGTCGTAGCCGGCGTCGCCCGCGAAACTCAAACGGTTCATCTGCCGCTGCGAGCTAGACCGCTGTGCGGTGTCGGCCTTCGTGGAGGGCCTGTACGGCCGCAAGCACGCGCGACAGGGTGTCTGGAGGCGCAGATGCGAGAATGCTCAGAATGTCAGCAGGCATGAGGCTGACAAGCCAATCGCACACCGCCCAGCTTGGGCGGCGCAACCCGGTGCGCACCTTGCCCTCGGCATTCCGAGGTAGCGGGATAGCATTCGCCTGATTAGCCCAACTTTCGCAGATCGGGG
>Ga0334889_1005296_pt1 | contig 10798 bp, 12 predicted proteins | sample GraSluR1_MG_2_FD_207222 | JGI IMG/M metagenome (GOLD analysis project Ga0334889, IMG submission 207222) | Sludge microbial communities from methane-producing bioreactor in Wageningen University, Netherlands - Granular Sludge_8_08-R1 | ecosystem: Engineered > Bioreactor > Anaerobic > Unclassified... | reverse complement strand
CTAGCGATCCAGATTCCTGACTCATTCCGCCCTGGCTTCCGAGCCGGGAGGATACAGGGTCGGTCATAGGGCTGGCGGCGGCGGCCGCTTTCATTTTATTAAGGGGGTTCGCCTTCTGGGTCTCCCGCTGGACCATCTCGGATAATTGGGTGACAGGACCCTCGACATCGACACCGAGGGTGGAAAAAAGCTCCCGCACGCTCATGTCCTTGCGAAGCATCCCGCGCTCAGCCATGAGAAAGGCATCCTGGGGATTCATGACAGAAAGCCCTTCATCCATCGATTGCGGCACACTCTTCTGGGCGTTCATCCCCATGCCGGGTTCTATCGGGTTAGGCAACCGCTTCCTCCTTCACTTGCGCATCCGAGAGATCATTAAGAAGATTCTGAACCATCGCCTGGTCTTCAGGCGCGTCGGGATTGCCCCCTCCCGCTTCGGCGTTTGCCATCTGTTCTTCCTTCTGCCGCTGTTCGGCAAGCCGGGCTAAAATTTTGTCAGTACCCGGGACGCGCAGGGTTTCAAGCACCGCCTGGGCATCGACGATTTTCATCTCTGCAAGCCGGAGCATGAGATTCGCTAACGACTGCCTGTCCAAGGGGAGGGTGGAATTGGTTTGGATCTCAATATTGAAGTCAAAGTAGACTTCATCAGTCTCGGCTATCGCGTCGATGAGCGTTTCATAGTCTTCAATATCCTCTTTCTCTTCTTCAGAAAGATCATCATCCATGAGGCCTACAGGCGTTTGGGGTTTTAAAGCCTGGGTAAGGAAATCCCGCTGATTGGAAATCACGCCATATTGGACATCATCATCCTTGCGGATATAGAAGCTCCGGGGTTCGGTGTAAAACTGCATCATGAGTTCGACGATGAGCGTTGCCAGGCGCTTAATCGAGGATTCTAAGTTCCGCACCCGCTGGCGCGTCCGGGTATAGGAGGATTCAAGGAGCATCGACATTTCGGTAGCTGTCTGGCGCTGGCGCTTTCCAGTCACCCCTTTCGTAACATCGGTGACACCTGAAACTTCCTCGATAAGCTGCGGGATCGTGGACATGATCTGTGTGATAACAGAAGGCAGGTCCGGGACATCGAGGGTCGCCACTACATCCTTGGCAAATCCGGCCTTGGACATAAGGACCTGATCTCCTTTCTGGATCGCGTCCTTTATTTGCTCGGTAGTGATTCCTGCCGATTCGTCAACGACGATATTCCGCTTTGTGTACTTCCTGGCATGCTCGACTATCTGCTGTAAGCGGACATTGAATTCCCTGTTTAAGTTCTCTATCTGATCAGGTTCTCCTATCCCCCAGAATTGATGCGGCACCTTGTAGTTATGAAGCGCGACATAGGGCGGCCTTCCGTGATTAAAGGGGGAGGGGCGGTCATCGAGAAGGATCGCGTTCCCGCCTGTGAAGGTGAGGATTCTGCCGTTGGGATACTTGGCTTTGCGAACCTTCTTTTTCTCCGATACATCTAAGCCGTCAGCGTTCTTCCCCGCGTACTGCTCTTCTATCGCTTCAATGGTTTCGTTGTCTTTAAGCCATATTTCGTAGACGAGGATGTAATCACCTATTAGGTCATGCTCAGCCAGGCGGTCCTGTTTCTGGTCATGCTCGGTGGCGTACTCTTCCTGGGTGATATTCTTCTCTGCCTTGGGATAGAGCCGCCTCACGTCCTCCACAGGCATAAGCTTTCGCATGCCGCACCAAGAGGCGTTCCAGGGATCATCGTAGCCGGGGGCAATCACAAAATCGAAAGGGTCCACTACATCGATGGCGACATCTCCTAGACTTCCGGCGGCATCGGGATCGAAATAGACTTTAAAGATCGCCGTGCCATGGATAAGGCAGTCATAGACGGCATCGAGGAGTTTTTCATCCATCCTTGCCATTTCCCAAACGAATTTAAGCGCGTCGTTGTAAAGGTCGGCCACCCGCTGGAAGAAATAGCGGCGGGGCAGGACTGACCAGATAGGCCTGTTATCAGTGAGAAGCGGGGCGGTAGTCTGAATCGTGGAGAATATGAAGTTGCAGAACACCCGGGAGTCCTCGGGATTTAGCTCCGTTTCATTCCACCATTTCCCGGTGAATTCCTTAATAAAGCGCTGCCATTTCTTGCGGCGCTCCTCATGCTCAGGTGAGCCATAGGCGGCATCGACGGCATCTTTTAATTCTGAAAAGGTCATTCCACCGCCCTTATGATGCCGTTCTCCGCCATGTACTTCTCCCGGGCGGCCTGGGAGTTGAAATTCATGCCTGTATAGGGGTCATGCCCGGCTCTAAAGGCAACTTTGATAGCAGGAGATGAGTACTTACGGCGCAGTTTCTTTGCGCAGGTGGGGCAGAGTTGTTCAGTTTCATTTATTTTATCCGGGTCCACGTAGATCGCTTCCATGATGCCGCACCGTTCGCAGATAAAATCGTAGAGAATCACCGTATCGCTCCGTATGCCCCGGTCTTGAAATCCTGCATCGCCGTGCCGTCGGTTCTCCTAGAGCCTGAAACGTACTTAGGCGCTTTCTTTATGCGTTCCTCCATGGCGATAAGCCTTTCTAGATAGTTCTCAGGAAGGTTTGAGAATGAGGCCTGGGTAATACGCCCATCGCTACGCAACAAACTTCGCCTCCCATGAGGACTTCAAGCGCCGCTTGAACATCCCGAATAACGAATCAGGCCTATAGGACCTGTCTTTAAGCGCGTCCCCGGAATTCCCCGAAGTAAATTCCGTTATGATCTGCACCATCATCGTGAGCGCGTCCACGAGATCGTCATGCTCCCCCTTGGGGAAGAATTCCATCTGAAGAAGGAGGTCAGCTAACGACTGGTTGATAAATACCCGGCCTGTGCGCACAACGCCGCCAAGGATACGGTTTATCTTGTCCTCTTTGGACATGGACCGTGGCGCGTCAATCTGCTCTAGCTTGAAGCGCAAAGGCTTTCCTGTGATCTCTTCGTATTCCCGCTTCTTTATATCAAGAAGGTATTGAATCCCCGCCTGTAGCCCTAGCTCGATTCCCACGGTCTTGGGGCGGTACTGCACGATGAGCCTAATTAGCTCATCCACCATCTTGTCAGGCTTTAGGTGAATCTTCTTAGCCTCGATCACATACAGAAAGCCTTCTGAATTGACAGCTCCGATGATGACTCCTGTGTCATCCGAATAGCGCTCGGCGGTCGCCGCAGGGTCCACGGTCATGTAGTAAGCGTATGTCCCCGGGGAAAGCTCGGAATATGTCGGCTGCGGGGGAGGGAATATCTGGTCATCCCTCGGAACCGGGTTATTGTCGTACTGGCATGAATATTCGTACGCTCCCTGACGTTGCTTGATCTTGGCAAGCATCGAGAGAGTGAAGAACCGATAGATGGGCTTTCCGTCCTCGACAGCCCGGCGGATGAATACCCTGTCCCTGTACCAGCCTTCTTTTATCACCGTTCCGTAGATATCCGAGAAATGATAGCGAGTGCCTATCATAAGTTCGAAGCCTTCAGGGTCTTTAATCGACTGGATGTAGGAATACCAGTCCCGGACCTTCTTTATCTGCTCCGGGGTCGAACAGGACTGTTCGTTGATAATGTCATCCATGATGATGACATCGTAATGCCGTCCGACGATGGTAGCCCCGACTCCCCATGCTTCAACCTGGTTCTCCTGGGGAATCCTGCCCCATTCGCCCGAACGGTATACGGTAAGCTCATTGGCGACTGACCGTTTCCAGTTAGCAAACCGCTTGCCAGGTTCCGGGATTCGGTCCGGGAATAGCCGCATGAGCATAGGGGTACAGAAAAGTTGCTTGATCTCCCCTAGCTGAGACTCTACTAAGCTGGAAGTCCGTGAAAACAACCCTATGCGGATATTTGGATTCTGAAGGATCAGCTGGATGATCTTTACTTTCGTCCAGGCTGACTTCATGTGTCCGCGGGGAATCAGAATAAGGGTGTCATCATTCCTCTCCATGATGCCCGAGAGCCATCCGTGCAAGACTGGATCAAGGCGGGGTCTTCCCCCATCCTCGATCTTGTCCATGCCAAGAATGACGGCACCCAGGAAATACAAATCAGTGAGAGCTTTCCATTGCAGGTAAAGCTCTGCCGCTAGCTCCTCCTTCCCTGTTTTGTCTAAGAACTCTTTATACTTCCGCCTTTCAGCAGGAGTGCGCACGTATTCCATGAAACTCCGAAGTATCTATATAAGATACTTATGTATATACCTTCTCCTTGACCATTTAGATCAGGTGTACCCTAACCGTTATTCTGGTACGCTTTTCTTGCCCTTCAGTTAGTAATAAAAGCTATACGCTGAACTTTCCGAAGTCGTGCTGAGCGCTAGCGAAGCCCTCTGGAGACGCAGGAAAGTGTCTCTCATCTATTCTTATGTATCTAAACTAGTATACATGCGTATAATATATATGGAGGAGGATTGAAAATGTGTCAAGACACTTTTGGTTTTTCTTTCTTTTCAACTCATTTTGTAAGCCTAACTCAGCAAAATGTGTAGAAGTATTCTTGCTCTCTTGTTGTCAATTATTTTTTATCCGAGAATAGTGTTACCAGATTAAAGCTTATATCAAATATACAATCACAAGATTTGTTTTATAGTCTATAATCTTTTATTTCCTGTGTAGATATATCTGATGGTAACCCAACACGCATAAAATATCTTGCAAAACTTTGTGCTAAATGTTCTCGATATGGTGGTAACAGCCGAGTACGACTCGTAGTCTTATACATTTCCGCAATAATATTTTTGGGAACAGAATAAATATTATGGAAGTCTACAAAATAGTAATCCTCTTCTGTTTCATCACTTAATCTGCATTTATTTAGTAAGTGATAAGAAGGAGAATTTCCTTTTCTTAATTCATTACGTGCCTCAGTTTTAAGATAATATGGCTCATTATGTAAAAGTGTCTTTAGACTCCAAATTGGGCATACAATTAGTGAATCTATCTTTTCATTTAATATATCGCAAGACTGTGATAAAATTATTGCATTTATTTGTTTTATATTTATTGGCTTCTCAGTCGGTGTAGAAGTGATAATCGCTCTATAATGCTCTTCATCTGGCACTAGTAGGCTGCAATCTAATACAATATCACCTTGTTCTATTCTATTTCCTGGACTTACTTGCTCATACCACGGATATGGCATCAGAGCTCACCTCAGATAGTAAATGATTTTTGCTGTGGTTTGGTAAAACTAAAAACCATTCTTTTTGTCACAGCAATTGGTATTGGGGGATCAATAGGCTCTAAACTGTCCTCAGATTGAAGTGATATGCTCACCTCATATGGATTTGTTAATTTAATTTTAGAAATATCAAAATTATATACTGCATTAGTTGAATAGCTAGGTAAAGAGTAGGAGCCAGAAGTAGGTAATCCAATAGTTCCTATTGCGAACGCAGTTGTACCAATTAATCCAGCAAGTATTTTAGCAATTTCATCATTTCCCATAATTAATCCTAATATAATGGTTCTAAAGTAGATAAAAAATCTGGCTTAAGTAATTTAAAAAACAACTCCTTTTCATGAGTATGGGATGTGTTTAAAATTTCATCCATCTTCTCACCAAATTTTGCATTATCAATGTTTAGATCTATAAGCACATCAATATCAATTACTGAACCTAGAAAAGAAGCATTATTAACGGCTACATTCACGTTATTTGATAATTGCATTATTATTGTTTCTGCTTCTTTTTTAATCTCTGTACGCATTGTAGTTGATTGTGAAGTTAATGTGTCATTAATTATTTGAATCTTTGTATTTGTTGCATCAAAAAGCGGTACTTTCAGAATATTTATGTACCGCAAACCAGAGCGTTCAATTTTATGACAAATACCCGCTTCCACAAAAGCAGATAGTATAGTTAATAGCTGCTCCTTCCAAACAGTCCATCCGATATACGGTGCTTGATTTGCGAAAGAAATTACTTTAGGCCCAATGCTTATAGATAAATTGCCCTTCTGTAATCTATGAAGTGGTTGATAAACTAGATTTGGGTCAGATTGACGAACAGCTTCAGGTAATTGGAGAATAGGAAGTTGAATTAGTTTTGAATCAGAGAAATGCTTATTTATTGTCTGATAAGTAATTCCAAAAACAGCTTGTGATGGTAAAAACGAAGAAAATCTGATCTCAAATACTGCTTCTTGGATGGGGCAGAATTTTATCTTTGCCGGATATTTGTCCATACTTACCTTCATTATAACATAAGCAAAAAAATTCGCCAATTAAAATGCTTAATTAAGTTACTAAATATCTATATGTTGCGTCGAAGTCACCTATTTAACTATACTAGTGTGATCTGTAGAGCTTATAAAGTCAACGCCATCTGTTTCTTTTATCCTATTAGCTTTTGCCCTATCCCTAGCTTCCTTCATTACTTCTTTAATCAGTGCTCTATGTACATCCCTCTCCTGATCTGACACTTTCTTCTGATCTGTATAAGTCCCATCCATACGGTTAAGAGTATCTACAGCTTTGATAATGTCCGAGAAGGTGGGTCCAGATTTTACTACTTCGACTAATTCACCTTCAGCGTTATACCGTTCAGTCTTCCTTGTCATCTTCTGGGTAATAAGCTCGATTAGTACACTAGATCGGTGTTCCTTCCCCATCCCGCGTTCTTCCAGGATGCGTTCTATCTCATTTCTTATACGATCCTGGCGCATGAGCTTGTATGACTGCTTATGAGCCGTCTCATAGGTGACATCCATCGCTGATACCGCAGAACCTAGAGCATTACCGTAGTTAGGGGAATCAGGATCGGTTATCTCGACAACGAAGCGTGCTGCACGTTCATCAAAGTTGCCTTTACTGGCTTCATGTGTCGCTGACACTATGCTTTCTCCTTTCCATCAACTCTAACCCATTTCCCTGTTCTTCCATCAATGGAGACTTCAGCTTCTAGACCTCGGGCTTTCAACCACTCATATACAGCTTCGTTTATATAACCCGATATTGTACCGCCATTTTGTGCTACGTAGGATTCGAGAAGTTTATGATTTTTATTCGGGATTTTAAGGCCTACAAAGACCTTATCAGGAGAGACCTGCATCGCCATATTATCCTCCTTTTGTTATATGATATTTCGTATAACGATATAAGTCAAGACCTTTTTTAGCCTCAGATAATTGCAGTGATCATTCTTATACGCGCATGTCCTTATGCCCTCCTCCCCCCTCTTTTTAGGCTTGCTCGCACAATTATCCCGATCCCTTATTTTTTTCATAAATAAAAAGTAGTAGCAAACAGAATGCCAAATACTACAATTCTATTAAACGTTTAACGAAATAAATATACACGAAATATCAATAAACTTATTGACAGTATTTTTTTTCAATGATAGGGTAATATTATCGTTAAACGAAACAAAGTTAAACGAAGCAAGTTTCTTTTACAAGCCGTCACGTAAAGCCGTGACACGTAGCGGATAGTCTCGCAGTCTAGTACCGTGTGACGATTGTAGGAAGCCGGAACCGTAAAGCCGGGAAACCGTAACCGAGGCGATGGAAGCGCCATTGCACGCCATAGCACGCGAACGCTGAAAGCGAGACCCGATACCACAAAGGAAGGGAAGTATATCGATTGCCTATATAATTGCCCTATAAATCCAACACTAGGGGAGATATATGGACAATACCGCAATGGAAAAACTCATTTCGGCAATCGTAGCGGAAACCGTAAAATCAATCGTTCCGGCTTTCATGGCTTCAATGAATACAGGGAAGCCGGAAATTGTCGGTCAATCTGTAGTGGAATACACGCCAGCCAGGAACAAGAAAGCTGGAAAGCTCATAAAATCGGCAGGAAGCGATGTAGAAGCGTTTACAATAGTAAAGAAGCATGTTCTCGCTAGGAAAGCTGGAAAGATAGAAAAGGGACCTTTCTTAACCTGCTATAGGCATATTTTCGACAGTACTACGCTTGAGGATGTAGCAAGATCCTCGAAGACTGCAATTCTTACTCTGCACAAGGAAGCTCAAAAAGTCCTTAACTATAGGGCTTAGTCTCGAATTTTTTTCCGAATATAGGGCAATTTTACAGGCAATCGATATATAGAAAGTACCATACATTTATGGATTTTCGGATTGCATCGCTATAAATCCCGCAATCCTGGCATGATTTATGCTTTATAGGACTGGCACGCCATCGGCACGCCCATAGTCTATAATTATCGGCATGTTTCTTGCTTATGGGGATAAAAGTAGAAGGCGAAGCCTTCCGCAAGCGTGCTTCGCACGTTGTAGTGCTGTCACGATGCAATAGGGTAAGTGGGCTTTGCCCACTCGGGACGCTATAAGCGTCCTAGGCCTCTTCGTACCCGAAATAGGTTAGCGTCCTTGTCATGCGCGATGAGCGTTGAGAGCTGTAGTATGGAAGTATAGGCCAGTCGTTTCCAGCGGTTGCTAGGGGGTAATGGGTTTTCCCCATCGCGGGACGTGCTATGCACGCCCGTAGTGGGCTTCCTGGGTCAGCGGGGCAGCCATTTTATGGCGCTATGTAGTTCGATGCGAAGCATCGGGGGCTTTATATGCTCTGAAATGGGCCAGGCGCTTATGCGTCGGCTCACCTTATGCGAAGGCATATTGTAGGATTAGTCCACGCCTAGAGGATGCTGGAAGCGACAACCTAGAACACCATACGAAGAGGGGAGTACCAAAGTGCCATAGTGGGTCGAATGGGCCAGTCGTTAGGCCACGTATAGTCACAATGGGTCAGCCTACCATCCAGGTGAGCTTGGCCTGTGCTACAGCATAGGGTTGTCGCCCGGTTCAAGTCCGGGTCTGTAGCAGATAACAGTTTATCATAGCCGAAAAGTCAAATGTATCTCATTTAAATGTTGACAATATTTATAAATGGAGCTATAACGAAAAAAATAGCAAAGGATTGAAAACTGAAAAAGTTTAGTTTTCATATCATATTTTTTATTATTTTCGGCGCTCTCTTCTATGGGTGTCCGAATACTACAATTACTACGACAACTACAACCATCCCTGAAGAAATAACAACAACAACAACAATTCCACCAGCAAATACTACAACTACAACTATCGATACCAGTACGACAACTACCAGCACAACTACTACTAATCCACCATTATCACCACCGTCAACTACGACTACTACATCAGTGCCAACAACGACTACAGCACCAACAACGACAACTTCTACAACTACAACAACTACAACTACAACTACAACTACAACTACAACTACAACTATTCCTCCTTCAACCACTACTACTACACTTATTCCTCTTCCTGGAAAGGCAATAATTTCTTATCCGGCGAATAATGCTAATAATATTTTGCAAAACACTGACTTAAGATGGAAAAGTGGTGGTAATACTTCAGAATATATTGTTTACATGGGTAAGAATCCAAATCTTTCTGAAATTCCTAATTATACATACTTTAAAGGTAAAGTATCAAATCCATATATCTTTAATAGTAATCTTGAATACCTTACAAAATATTATTGGAGAGTAGATTCTAAAAATGATCGAGGAATTACTAAAGGTGATGTTTGGTCATTTACTACATGTGAAAGATTCCCAATACTGTTTGCAGGCGTTGAATGGCAAGTGAAGCATCATCAAGATACAGTTGCAGGACCTGGATATAATTATTGGTCTGCGAGTGAAAATAATGTTTGGATTGATTCTCAAGGACACCTTCATTTAAAAATAACTAAAGCCGCCGATGGGAGATGGAATTGTGCAGAAGTAAATACTACTCTATACGCATCATATGGCATTCAAAGGTTTTTTATAAACAGTAAATACGATGAAATGGATCCAAATATTGTCTTTTCTGTATTCTTGTATAAGGATGATGAGCATGAGATTGATATTGAATATTCAAAATGGAGTAATTCTGCTATTTTTAGTCATAATACACAGTATGTAATCCAAGATAATACCATAATAAGTAAAGATTTAAAAATATATCTTGAAGGAACAAATATAGAACGATTTATCGCAAATTTAAATGGTCCTCTAACTACACATACAATTGATTGGCAACAAACTGAGGTTAAATTTCAAAGCATACACGGTCATTATCTTACTCCGCCTAGCAAGTCCTATGTTTTTGGTTCGAGTTCTCTTCGTGGATTATTTAATTTTATTCCAAAAGAACAAGATAAATTAAGAGTTCATATAAACCTGTATCTTAATAAGGCCAAACCACCAGCTAATATTACATCCTTTGAAGTTGAAATTACTGATGTAGATCTATCTTTAAAGCCTTACTGGTATTGATTGTTAAATATCGTATTTTAAAAATTACTATTTATTAGGAGGTCTCAAAAATGGTAGTCGGCATGTACTACAGGTTCGGCCTTGGCATCTTCATGATGTTGGTCGAAGGGCAACAGGTTGTTGGCGTAACGCCGGGAGGTACAAGGGAATTGTTGGGTCCTAAAGCAAAGTTAAAGACGCTGAAAAGGAGGTTAGGCGCATGGGAGGTGGAACGATGAAAGAATGTAGTGCTCCCCTCTTTTTCAGACCACTTAAGCCACTAATAGGTGCCTGACTTCGGCCGGGGTAGCATATCCAAGGGCCGAATGCGGTCGCTCCTTGTTGTAATGATCCATCCAGTCAGCAATCCGGTTATAAGCATCGTTGAAGTCCAGGAAGGACCGCTGCCAGGCGCATTCCTCCTTGAAGCTGCGGAAGAACCGTTCAATCATCCCGTTCTGTTCCGGGGTATAGGGCGTGATGTACTCCTGGGTCAGCTTGTACTTTGTGATCGTCTCATGGAAGCGCTTGGATCCAAACACAAGGCCATTGTCCG
>Ga0334889_1005286_pt1 | contig 10813 bp, 5 predicted proteins | sample GraSluR1_MG_2_FD_207222 | JGI IMG/M metagenome (GOLD analysis project Ga0334889, IMG submission 207222) | Sludge microbial communities from methane-producing bioreactor in Wageningen University, Netherlands - Granular Sludge_8_08-R1 | ecosystem: Engineered > Bioreactor > Anaerobic > Unclassified ... | reverse complement strand
CTCCTCTAGGGTCTTGGCAGCCTGGCGTGCCCGGCGTCGCAGGCGGCGCCAGTGTCGGCGGGTGTGCCCCGCCATAATGCGGTGGGCCGGCGCGTCGGCCCTCGCAGTCAAGGGCGGCTCGGCCGCCATGGCCACCAGGGCATCCAGCAGCGCCACGCAGCGCGGCGAGCGCAGCGCCTCGGTGGCCTCGCCCCAATGGCCCCGTCGCTCCTCTCGCAAGAGCTCCAGCACCCCCTCGGCCGCCGCCCCCTCATCCTCCTCCAACAGGCCGCGCGTGTCGCCCAGCCGCTCCAGCATCACGTCGGCGTCCCGCGTCGGCCCCAGCCGGGTCGCGAGCCAGGCCAGCTCGTCATCGAGAGAAACCACCGCCTCGCTGGCAAAACAGGGGCGGAACGCCCTTAGGATGCCACGCAGCCGGCGCGTGGCCACCCGCGCCCGATGCACGTCCTCGGGGTCGGCATCCAGCGGCACGCCCGCCAAGCGGAAGAGCAGCTCGTGCACGCTGCCCGTGATGGCCGCCTGCAGCGTGGCCGCGCCCGAGGGCCGCTTGCCCAGGGGGCGGACCACCACGTCCGGCGGGGCCTGCGCCGCGCTTCCCAGCGCCCGCATCACAGGCGTGCCGCTGGCAGGCGCCACGTCGCCCAAGAGATCCACCACGCTCTCGCAGAGCCCGGCGTCCTCCCCCTCCACCACATAGCGCCCCCAGGATCGGCCCACGCCGGGCCCGTCCAGCACCCGCCGCGCCTCATGCGCCACCGAGACGGGGCCGGCCGCCTCCTCGCGCTGCAACAGCAGGCGGCGCGTAGTCGCCTCCATAGTCACAACCCGCTGCAGCTCCCAACCGCGCACCAGGGGGCGCACCACATCCCTCACCATAGGCGGAGGCCCCTGGGCATCCCCCGCCTCCTCGACCACCCGCGCTTCGGCGCCGGCCTGCGCCGGCACCCACAGGCGCCAGAGATCATCGTCCACTCGCACCAGCGCCACGCCCCAACGAGACAACGCCAGGCCGGGCGTATCGTACCAGAACTCGGTACACCGCCCAGCCTTGTCCGCCTGAACGGTCCAGCCGCGCGCTGACAGGGCGCCCTCAGGGAGGGTTGGGGCCGCCGGACCGTCCAGTTCGATGCGCATCGTCAGCTCCTTGGGCCGGTTCGGGCTAGACCGCGTCCGCCCCTTCCAGCACCGCAGCCAGGGCGGCCTTGACCGCCTCGTCGCTCCTGCTCAGCCGCAGCCGCAGCGTCACGATCTCGAACGGTCGCAGCTCCAGCGCCACGCAGCCGCCCTGCACCGCCAACGGCTCGATGCTGTTCTCTAGCATATCGGTGCGCTCCACCGAGGCCACCGGCAGCGCCGTGATCAGGTTGCAGCGCGTCTTGGCGCGCTTGGCCTCGTACAGCCGCACCACCACGTCGCCCGACCCGTCCTCGGACGGCTTGACCGCCTCGATGACAACGCCGCCATTCATGGCGCGCGCGTCCACCTGGAACAGCGACGCGCTGCCGCCGGCGCCCGCTTGCACGGCCACGGGCACATTGAGCTCATAGCCCTGCCGCACCACATCGCTCTCGTGGAAGCAGCCGTTCCAGCAATGGAAGGCATAGCTGAACCGCTGCGTGCCCTTGTCGGCGTGCATGTCCGGCGCCGTCGCCGACTTGAGCAGGGTCAGCGCGATCTCGTTGTCCACCACGTTGACCCCATACTTGCAGTCGTTGAGCACGGCCGCGCCGCGATTGCTCTCCACCAACGCCGTCCAGCGATGGTTGCACACCTCGTACCGGTCCGCATCAAAGGGGCGCGACTTGTGGTTGGGCCGCGCGATATGGCCGAACTGGATCTCTTGCAGCGCCTCGGAGGCATACACATCCACGGGGAAGGCCACCTTGAGCAGCATGTGGGTCTCACGCCAATCGATCTCGGTATCGAACACCAGGGTGCGGCTGCCACGGGTCAGCGTCACCATCTGGGTCATGCGCGACTTGTTCAGCGTTCGCGAGATGCCTAGCTGCCCCATCAGCGGCCCACTGGTGACCACCTCGATCTCGGCATCATCCTCCAGCTTGACCGGATAATCGACATAGTTGCTATCGATCTCCCAGGCATCCCAGTTGCAGGGCACGTCGCGCCACATCTTGAAAGCATTACCGATGCCCGTGGCCCACTCGCGCTCGGCCTCCTTGTCCCAGATGCTGGTGATCTGGCCCTTGGCGTCGAACGTGAACCGCATCACGTCGTTCTCCAGCGTGGTGGGCGTGGCGATCACATCCTCCAGCGGAGACGCGGCGGCCTCCTTGACCGGCACGATGGTGGTCCACCCGCACGAGGGCACCGCCACCCGCGCATAGGCTCCCTCGGGCGTCACCTGCGAAAGCAGCGCCGCGCCGTCGGCCGTCTCGGCGGCCTGGGCGCCATCCGGCAGCTTGACCACGGCATCGCGCGTCCACGAAAGGCTGTTGAAAACGGTCAGCGCCTCGGCGTCCTCGACCAGCGTGCCCCGCGCCTCGGCAGAGACCTCATCGGCCGTACCGATGACGTCCTCGAACAGCGCCTCGGCCTCCTGGTATACCCGCTCGATGGACGAGCCGGGCAGGATGTCGTGGAACTGGTTGAGCAGCACGCCTTTCCAAGCCTCGTCGAGCTGGGCCATGGGGTAGGCATAGCCCGCCAACGCCGCGGCCGCCACGCCCCAGATCTCGGCCTCGCGCAAGGCCAACTCACTCTTGCGGTTGCCGCGCTTGGTCTTGGCTTGTGAGGTATAGGTGCCGCGATGCATCTGGTAGTAGAGCTCGCCCACATAGTGGGTGTCGGGGACGCCCCCCCGCTCCAGGTCATGGAAAAAGGCGTTGGGCGTGGTCATGCGGGTGCGCGGGACGCCCTGCAAATCGCCCATGCGGCGCAGGAACTCGAGATGGTTGCGCGTGGGGCCGCCGCCGCCATCGCCATAGCCAAAGGGCAGCAGCCGCGCCGAGATGCCATCCTTTTGCATGCGTTGCCGCCACCGCTCGATCAACGTCGCCGGATCCGTGTGCGAGTTATAATCGTTCATCAAGTGCACCAACACGCCGGTGCCATCGATGCCCCGCCACTCGAAGGTGTTGTGCGGAAAAGGCGCGGCGTCGGGCTGCACCCAGGTGATCTTGTGGGTCGCAAAGTAACGGATGCCGCAACCGCGCATGATCTGGGGCAGCGCGCCCGAATAGCCGAACACGTCGGGCAGCCAAAGAATCTCCGAATCCACGCCCAGCTCGTCCTGGAAGAACCGCTTGCCGTGGATGAACTGGCGGATCAGCGCCTCGCCGCCCGCCACGTTGGTATCGGCCTCCACCCACATGCCACCCTCGGGCACCCACTGGCCGCGCTTGGTCGCCTCCACGATGCGGGCATACAGCTCGGGGTCGTTGCGCTTGACCCAACGGAACAGGTGCGGCTGGCTGGCCTGGAACTTGTATCCGGGGTACTGCTCCATCAGGGCCAACTGGGTGGCAAAGGTGCGGGTGCACTTGCGCTCGGTCTCCTCCAGCGGCCACAGCCAGGCCACGTCGATATGCGAATGGCCAAAGGCATAGAGGGTGGGCGCCGTCGTGCCGTTGACCGCCTGTAGCAGGGGGGCCAGCGCCGCGCGGGCCGCCCGCACGCCCTCCATCACCACCTCGGGCTCTTGCTCCCAATCCACCAGCCTGGCAAACACGCGCAGGCCGGCGTCGATCTCGGCCACATACAGATCGTCCTGGTCGAGGCAGTCGCGCAGCCGATAGAGCGTCTCCACGTCCATGGCCAGCTGGTAGGCTTCCTCGCGCCAGATGCCATACACCGTGCGGCCCACCACGCACTGGGTCGCCGGCGGCTCGGGCACCGATTCGACGCCCGGCGCCATGACGATGGTGTGGCTCACGCGCGGGCCATGCCCGGCATAGGCCTCCAAGGCCACCTCGTACCGCGCGCCCGCCTTGGCAGGGTCGCCCAGCAGGATCTCGTGGTGCTGGGCATCCACGGCGCCCACCACGCGCCCATCCAGGTACACCGCGCTCTCGCCGCCCACATCGGGCTTGAGCACGATCCGCTGGCCCTCGGCCTCGACCGGCAGCGTCACCGTGCCACGGAACCAGGCATACTCCCACTTGGCGCCCCAGGCCGTGCCCGCCGGCATGGCCGTCGTGGGCCAGCCGCAAGCCTCCTCACACGAGAGCTGCTCGCGCGTGAGGAACCCCTCCAGAGGCACCTCGCCCAGCTCGACGAACAGGAACTGCTGCATCGCGGCGCGCCACATGTCGATCTTGTTGCGCCACTGTAGCGTCAACGTCATGGTAGCTCTCCCTCATGCATACGCTGGTTGAACACACGCCACTCACGTACCATCGCCAGCCCGCCACGCCGGCCGGCCGAACATGGCGCCAGCATACCCATTCATGCTGCGATGTGCAACCAGTAGAACCAGGTGCTGCAGCGTTGTCTGCCCCTAGGCACGGTGCTATAATCGCGCCAGCCTGACCGACAGCAAGGGGGAGGTTGGCATGATCGAGGCCATCGTTGCGGGGCACCTGTGCGTGGATGTGATCCCCACCATCGACCAGGTAGCCGCTTCATCCGAGAGTTTTATGGCGCCCGGCCGCCTGACCGAGGTGGGCCCGGCGGTGCTATCCACGGGCGGGGCCGTCTCGAACACCGGGTTGGCGCTGCACCGGCTGGGCGTCGATGTCCGCCTGGTCGCCCGCGTCGGCGACGATCAGATCGCCGAACTGACCCGCAACCTGCTCCAGCGGCACGGCCCCCACCTGGCCGATACCCTGGGCGTGGGCGTGGGCGAGCCCAGCTCCTATTCGGTGGTCATCAACCCTCCCGGCGTCGATCGCACCTTTTTGCATTGCACCGGCACCAATGACACCTTTGGCCGCGAGGACGTGGACCCCGCTCTGGTCTCGCAGGCGCGGCTGTTCCACTTTGGCTACCCGCCGCTCATGCGCCGCATGTACGCCGATGGCGGCGACACCCTGGCCGAGATCCTCCGCACCGCCAACCAGGCGGGCGCCACCGTCTCGCTGGATATGGCCATGCCCGACCCCGCCAAGCCCTCTGGCCGCGCCGATTGGCCCGGCATCCTCGCGCGTGCCCTGCCCCATGTGCACCTGTTCGTCCCCAGCGTGGAAGAGCTGCTCTATATGCTGCAGCGCCCCCGCTATGACGAGCTGGCCCGCACCGTCGGGCAGGCCGCCATGCTGGACGAGATCACCGCCGCCGAGGTCTCGTCGCTGGCCCAAGCCGCCATCAGCCTGGGCGCGCGGGTCGTCCTGCTCAAAATGGGCCACCGCGGCCTGTACGTGCGCACCGCCCCCGACCTGGGCGACCTGGGCCGCGCCGCCCCGTCCGACCCCGCCAACTGGTCGGGCCGCGAGCTGTGGGCCCCCTGCTTTCGCGTGGCCGTGCGCGGCACCGTCGGCGCCGGCGACGCCACCATCGCCGGGTTCCTAGCCGGCCTGCTCAAGGGGGAGACCATCGAGAGCGCCCTGACTGCCGGCGTGGCCGTGGGAGCCTGCTGCGTGGAGACGCCCGACGCCACCAGCGGCATCCGCCCCTGGGTCGCCACCTTGCAGCGCGTCGCCAGCCGATGGGAGCGCCTCCCCCACGGCCCAGAAGACGACGCCTGGCCCTACCAGGGCGGCCTGTGGCGCGGGCCGGAGGATCAGGCCTGCTAGCCACACACGCTGACCAACCTAGGACGAGCAACGAGCGGCTGGGACTCGGTCCCAGCCGCTCGTTCGGGCTATGCGCCATCCCTGGGACATCGCCCAGGGGCACCCCTTCGCCTAGGGAGCCCGCCACTCGCCCACGTTGGCATGAACACCGTAAAAGTTGTTCGCAGGCACCGTGATGCTGGCCGACTGGCCCGACTCTGTGGTCTTCCAGGCAAACAGACCCGGCGCCGGGTTCTTGTTCGGGGCCGTGGCATAGTCCTGAACCTTCAGGTTCTCGCCCACACTCTCGAACACCCAATCGCCCGTCAGGTTGATGGTGATGGTCACCATCCCCCCCGAGACCGCCGAAAAGTGAACCGTCCCCACGGGAATCGTCTGCCCGGCGAACAGCGTGGTGGTCTTTTCGCCACTATACGCTACGTACGTCGCCCAGTTCCCGCGAGCCACATAGCGCAGCTCCAGCGGCACGTTGCCGTTGGCCGCCCAGGCCGTCTCGCCGTAGAACTCTTTTTCCTCGGGCGGCTCCTCGCCCTTGCAGAACGTGACCGACTTGATCTGCCCGCCGGCTGGCGCCACCAGGCCCGTGTCACCATAGGAGCCGCCGTAGGCATAGGCGTGGGTCAGATAGCCCTCATAGGTCCAATCCAGCGACCGCACGATGACGCACATGATCGGGTAATCATCCGAGGTCCAGTCAAAGCTCGTATAGTTACTGTTAAAGGCGACCGTGACGCCAAGATCCGTCAGTGTCGCTGGCTGCCCAATGAAAAAGAAACCGCCCTCATTTCCTTCGCAGCAGGCGACGGCGTCGCAGTCCGCAAACCCCGACTCTAGCCACGGAAGGCGAAAGGCGGCCGATGGCTGCACCGACGCCGCCATCGCCACCCCGCTCAAAGCCAACGTCAACGCCAACGCCAGAAACAGAACCGACCTTGCCCTTTTCATCTTTCACCTCATCTGTATGTTTGTTTTGGCCGAGCACCCGGAGAGGGCATCGCAGCCATCTGGAGGACCGAACAAACTGCCGAACGACGCAAAAGCTCTCTCCGAAATCATGTCATACAAAAACTCCCCCTTTCATGAGGCGCGCCGGCCAAGGCGTCAGCCATCAAGAGGGGGAGCTCTTTATGCGATCTTTACGAATACAGTCTATACGATGCCTCGGTTCCGGTCAATAGACCCCGAGCAGACATTAACCGAATTGGAACCTGATCCTCGCCAATCTGGCCAAAGAGCAGCGGCTGAGACGCGCATCCCAGCCGCTGCTGCGTTGCGGCAAGTGTCGTGCTACCCAATCGCGTTGCAGATCACGGACCAAAGTCGGGGTCAGGGATCCCCACCACGGCGTGAGCGATCACATAGATCGCGCTGCCATCGAAGGGACCTTCGTTCGTGTAGAGCCCTGGCGCCACGGTCGGCCTCCCCCGGCGATCCAGCGGGAACATGCCATAGCCAGCGTACACGTGGGTCTCGTCGAGGATGTAGGGCTCGTCCAGGTCAAACTCAACCGTGACGATCCCAGTCGCGGCGTCGTACACCACCTTCACCGAGCCCACCAGCGTGCCCTTGCTGGTATCGCACTGCCCAGCGCCAGCCCACAGGTCCCAGGTGTAGGTGCCGGGCGTGATCGGGTTGGTCCAGCCCCAGTTGGCAAACGTGGGGATAAAGCACACCGCATCATCGCCCTTGGCGTAGGCCGTCTCATAGTCGATGCACTGGACGTTGACCTTGAGGTTTGCCCATGCGCTGCCGAGCTGGCCAGAGTCACCCTCGAGCCAGGCGCTGTTAAAGATATGGTGCGCTCCGCAATCGTCTGCCCCAAAGTCAGCCCAGGCAAAGTCCTCGGTGTAGGTGAACGTATCGCCGTTGGGCGCTGTGACGGTTCCCAGAACCTTGGTCTCCTCAGGCGGCTTGCGCCAGTCCTTGACGGTCACCGTCTTGTCGATCTCACTGGTGGGGTCGCCCCATGTGAGACTAGCGTTTCCGGAGTATTCGTCTCGCTCAGTGGTAACCGTCGCAACGTTCATTCCCTCGATCTTGCTGGCGACGTCGGTGCCATAGCTGCAGACCAGCGAGTTGCCGACAGGGAGGTCGTATGGGAAGGACACACCGCAGTCTACGTCGATCGCTGTGCCGCCCAACACGTCACTCACGCTGGTAACGACGGCAGGGAGATCGCCGGTGTTCGTGGCGGTGATGATGCCGGAGACGTTGAACCCGCTATCCTCATAGCCCTCGTAGGTCACGTCCACGATCCACTTGGCCCACTCGTTGCCGCTTCCGTCCACGTAGAGCCAGATCTTGGGGAAGTTGTCGAGCTTGTAGCCCTTCTCAGTCTCCACGCTCTTGGCAATGTCCCAATCGTGCGTGCGGATGAACGAGGTGACCGCCGTCTTGGTGACGGTGAGCTTCTCGACCAAACCCGGGCAACCGTTGCTGACCGTTAGCTGAACGTTGCCAGTGACGTTACCAACCCAGGTCGCGGTGACCGGAAACCCGGTCAGAGCGTCAACCGGGTAGTAGTCCGTCGCCTTGTGGAAGGCGCCTCCGGCGGCCTGGATCATGTCAAAGGTTCCCCACGGCCCGGTGATCGTCGCAGACTCTGCGCCCGCGGCCGTCAGCACCCACTTGAGGTAAGCGCCGTCTTCGCCGACAACGAAATCCTTGTCCTGGCCGAGGTCGGTCTCCAGCCCACACTTTTCGGTTTCGAGCACGCCATTGCTAAAGCCTTGGCCAGTGTAGGTCACCATGCTCGGGTCATCCGCCGCGGCCATCCCACCCAGCGCCAGGGTTACCGCTAGCACCAAGATCGTGATCAGACGTAGCTTTTTCATCTTCTGATCCTCTCTGATCCACTCTATTATAGCATGATGAAATGATGTACGCATCCGCCACACGGGTACGCGAAACCGACGGTCGAACGACGCGGGGGCTATCTGTGGTGTTCTCCCAATAAAAACCTCCCCCAGTACTGCGACCCTGCCTGGCGGCAAGACGCGCAATTGGGGGAGCAACCACCCACAGTGTAGACTTTTCAAGAACCAATGTCAATAGCGCAACGCTCTTGTTAACCAAACTGTTACTTTTGCCGAAACCGGCGGATCCGTTGTCCGCTCGCGCCTAGTCGCGCAGCTCCGCCCGCGGCGCCACCGCCTGCAAGCGCGGCAGCAGCGCCTCCAGATCCTCGGCCGTCAGATGAGCCGCCTGGCGCACGCTCTCTAGCACGCCGTCGCTGGCCTCGAACGGCTGCAGGATCCAGCGGGGCGCGTCCGCCAGCTCTGCCGCCATATCCACCAGATCCTTTTCGCCCAAGCCCGGGCCCACCGTGGTGCGCAGCTCGTACGCCCCGCCCCACTTTGCCAGCGCCGCCATGCTCCGCCGCACCGGCTCGGGCGAGATCGCCACACCGGCCATGCCGGCATAGCGCCCATCCAGCGGGGCTTTGATATCCATCGCCACATAGTCGATCAGCCCCTCGCCCAGCAGAGCCTCCAGGCGCTGGGGGAACGTGCCGTTGGTATCCAGCTTGACGAGATAGCCCATCTCCCGGATCAACCGGATCAGGTCGGGGAGGCCCGGATCCAGCGTGGGCTCGCCCCCGCTGATGCAGACCCCATCCAGCAGGCCGCGCCGCGTCTCCAGCCAGGCCAGCAACTCTTCCAGCGAGATCGCCTCGGTCACCCGGTCGGCGTCGATCATCCAGCGATTATGGCAGTACCCACAAGCAAGGTTGCAGCCAGCAACAAAGATGCTGGCTGCAACCACGCCCGGATAATCGATCAGCGTTACCCGCTGCAGGCCCGCGATCTTCACGACGCGGCCACGTCCACCGTCTGGGCGGCCGGCTCCGTCGCAAAGGTGCGCCGCTCGGCGTACTCGGCCTGTTTGCCCCGGTTCCATTGCTGCACCGGCCGCAGGTAGCCCACCACCCGCGAATAGACCTCGCAAGGTTGCTCGACGGCGCACTTTGGGCAGGTATAGTGCTCTCCCGCCAGATAGCCGTGCACCGGGCAGACGCTGAACGTCGGCGTCAGCGTGAAATAGGGCAAGCGGAAATTCTCGGCGATGCGCCGCACCAGCGAACGGGTCGCCTCCCCCGAGCGCAAGCGCTCGCCCAAAAAGACGTGCAGCACCGTGCCGCCCGTGTAGGCCGTTTGCAGGTCGTCCTGCCACTCGAGGGCCTCGAACAGGTCATCGGTGGCGCCCACAGGCAATTGGCTCGAGTTAGTATAGTAAGGCTCTAGCCCGTCATGGCCGCCCGCCGTGATGATATCCGCATAGCGCGCCCGATCCAGCAGAGCAAAGCGATAGCTGGTGCCCTCGGCCGGGGTGGCCTCCAGGTTGAACAGCGAGCCGGTCTCTTCCTGATAGCGCTGCAGGCGCACCCGCATGAACGCCAACGTCCGCTCCGCCAGGTCGCGGCCCTCGTCCGTCGTCAGGTCAGAGCCTTTCAGGTTGCGCAAGGCCTCGTTCATGCCGCACAAGCCGATGGTAGAGAAATGGTTGCTCCAGTAGCTACCGGTCCGGGCCTTGATGCCATCCAAATAGTGCGCCGAATAGGGATACAGCCCGCCATCGGCAAAGTGCTCGATCACCCGCCGCTTGATGATCAGGCTGTCCTTGGCCACATCCATCAGCACGCCGATACGCCGGAAAAAGTCGTCCTCGTCCTTGGCCAAGTAGCCGATCCGGGCCAGGTTCAGCGTCACCACGCCGATGCTGCCCGTCAGCGGGTTGGAGCCGAACAGCCCGCCACCCCGCTTGCGCAGCTCCTTGTTGTCCAGGCGCAGCCGGCAGCACATGGAGCGGACGTCGGCGGGGTCCAGGTCGCTGTTCACAAAGTTGGCAAAGTAGGGGATGCCATACTTGGCCGTCATGCGCCACACTGGCTCCAGCGTCTCGTTCTCCCAATCGAAATCGGCCGTGATGTTGTACGTCGGAATGGGGAACGTGAACACCCGCCCGCGCGCGTCGCCCTCCAGCATGATCTCGGCAAAGGTGCGGTTCAGCAGGTCCATCTCGCGCTGGAACTCGCCATAGGTGGCATCCTGGGGCACGCCGCCGACGATCACGGCCTCGTCCCGCAGGGTCGAGGGCACGGTGAGATCCATGGTGATGTTGGT
>Ga0334889_1005283_pt1 | contig 10815 bp, 4 predicted proteins | sample GraSluR1_MG_2_FD_207222 | JGI IMG/M metagenome (GOLD analysis project Ga0334889, IMG submission 207222) | Sludge microbial communities from methane-producing bioreactor in Wageningen University, Netherlands - Granular Sludge_8_08-R1 | ecosystem: Engineered > Bioreactor > Anaerobic > Unclassified ... | reverse complement strand
TGAACGCTTGAGCGCGCAGGTTAAGGCGCTGGACAAATTGAATGCCGCCTTGCAAGAAACGCAAAGGCGTTTGCTGACAGAAAGTGAAGAAGAGCGCAAAGCCATCGCGCGTGAACTGCACGACCAGGTTATTCAAGATTTGCTGAGTTTTAACTACCGGTTGGAAGAAGCCGAAAGCAATGAAATTTCGGCGGAACAGCGCCAGGAATTGGCTGAAATTCGCAATAGTATCCGTGAGGTGATCAGCGATTTGCGGCAAATGTGCCGCGATTTACGCCCTCCAACGATCGACAACCTGGGCTTGTCGTCAGCCATCCGATCATTGGCGCAAGAATGGGCAGAGCGTAATGGTGTTACTCTGCAATTGGAAATTGACCCTGCCATGGGACGGTTGCCCGAAGCCATTGAACTTTCAGTTTTTCGCATTGTTCAGGAAGGCTTGAACAATATCCGCAAGCATGCAGCAGCGCAAAATGTTCATTTGCTTGTAGAACGCACACCAACAGAAAGCATTCATTTGCGTATTAAGGATGACGGTCAGGGTATGACCTCCACGGCAGATTTAGCCAAGCTGACCGCCAATAAACACTTTGGCCTGGTGGGAATTAGTGAGCGGGCAGCCCTGCTGGGTGGAACCATGCAAATCACTTCGCCTGAAAAAGGGGGAACCATGCTTGATATTGAAATTCCCAGTCCTTTTCCATCAGCCTAACTGGTGAAAAGCTATTAGAAACCCAAACGGCTGGCATTTGCCAGCCGTTTGAGTATTCGGGAGGAGGAAATTATTCTCCGTAGTAAGCTTTTAAGTACAAATCTTTGATTTCGCTGATCAGCGGGTAGCGGGGGTTGGCGCCGGTGCATTGATCATCGAAGGCTTCTTCTGCCAGGGTGTCAACTCGAGCCAGGAACTCTTTCTCATCAATGCCAAATTCTTTGATGCTTTTTGGAATGTCTAGCTGGGCTTTGAGTTCTTCAACCGCTTGAATTAGATTGCTTACCTTATCTGTGCTGGTTTCGCCGCCCAGTCCCAGGTATTCGGCAATGCGCACATAGCGCGACTTGGCATCCGGGTATTCATACTGCGGGAAAGCAGTTTGTTTGGTCGGATGGTTCGTGGCGTTGAATTTGATGACATGCGAGATCAACAAAGCGTTTGCCACACCGTGCGGTATATGGAAAGCGGCGCCCAGTTTGTGAGCCATGGAGTGGCAGACGCCCAGGAATGCGTTGGCAAAAGCCATGCCAGCCATGGTGGCTGCATTGTGAACTTTTTCACGGGCGCGAATGTCTTCTGTGCCGTTCTGATAGGCTTTGGGCAGATATTTGAACAAGACGCGCAGCGATTCCAATGCCAGGCTGTTGGTGTAATCGGTAGCCAGAACGGAAGCAATGGCTTCCAGGGCGTGAGTTACAGCGTCAATGCCGGATGCAGCAGTCAGACCTTTGGGCATACCCATCACCAGTTCGGTGTCGATGATGGCGATGTTGGGAGTGAGGGCATAATCGGCGATGGGATATTTGAAACCGGTGCGGTCATCAGTCACCACTGCAAAGGGGGTAACTTCGGAGCCGGTGCCCGATGTGGTGGGAATGGCGACCATGATGGCTTTGTTGCCATTGGAGGGAAATTCATAAATTCTTTTGCGAATATCCATGAAACGCAGCGCCAGGCCTTCAAATTTCACATCGGGATTTTCGTAAAGCATCCACATGATTTTTGCGGCATCCATGGGAGAGCCGCCGCCCAGGCCGATGATGACATCGGGTTTGAAAGCGTTGATCAATTCGAGGCCCTGGTTGATGGTGGACAGGGTGGGGTCGGGTTTTACCTGGTGGAAGCATTCGCAGTCAACGCCCAGGGGTTCCAACACGCTGGTGATTCGTTCAACATAACCCATATTGTAGAGGGAAGAGTCGGTAACGATGAAAGCGCGTTTCTTGCCTTTCATTTCTTGCAGGGCAACGGGCAGGCAGCCGTATTTTTCATAAATTTTTGGCGGAACGCGGAACCACAGCATATTTTCTCTTCTCTCGGCAACAGTTTTGATGTTCATAAGATGTTTCACTCCCACATTTTCACTCACGGAGTTTCCGCCCCAGCTACCACAGCCCAGGGTGAGGGAGGGTTCCAGACGGAAGTTGTAGATGTCGCCGATGGCGCCCTGCGAGGAAGGCATGTTAATCAGGACTCTGCCGGCTTTCACAATGGAGCCGTAATAATCCATGCGTTCTTTGTTTAATTTATCTGTATATAAAACAGCGGTGTGGCCGATGCCGCCGATTTCGACCAGTTTGCGGGCAATTTCAACGCCGTCTTCAAAGGATTCGCATTTGGTGAGGCCAAGAACTGGAGAAAGTTTTTCATGTGCAAAGGGTTCATTCAGTGAAACCTCGCTCAATTCGCCAATCAATACTTTGGTATAAGCGGGCACTTTTATCCCGGCCATTTCAGCCACTTTGGTGGCTGGCTGCCCCACAATTTTGGCATTGACCGCGCCGGTTTTTGGATCGAGGATAATTTTTGACAGGCTTTCTTTTTGCTCGGGAGTCAACAAGTGCGCGCCGCGATACTGCAGTTCTTCAACTGTATCGGCATAAATATCTTTGTGAACCACCAGGCATTGCTCTGATGCGCAGACCACGCCGTTATCGAAGGTCTTGCTCATAATGATGGAATTAACTGCCATGCGAATGTCAGCGGTTTCGTCGATCAGGGCGGGTGTGTTGCCAGCGCCTACGCCGATGGCGGGTTTTCCGCAGGAGTAGGCGGCTTTCACCAGGCCGGGACCTCCGGTGGCGAGGATCAAGTTGATATCGCGGTGCGACATGAGATGGTTGGTCAGTTCTATGCTGGGTGTATCAACCCAACCGATTATGTCTTTGGGGGCGCCGGCTTTGACGGCTGCGTTCAAGATGATTTTTGCTGCATGTGCAGTAGACATGTAAGCACGCGGGTGCGGCGAGAAAATGATGGCGTTGCGCGTTTTGAGGGCAATGAGTGCTTTAAAGATTGTGGTGGAGGTAGGATTAGTGGTGGGGATGATACCGCAAATTACGCCCACTGGTTCGGCAAACTTTTGGATGCCAAAAGATGCATCAGTTTCAATAATCCCGCAGGTTTTGGTATCGCGGTATTTATTGTAAATATATTCAGCAGCAAAGTGATTTTTAATCACCTTATCTTCCACAATGCCCATGCCGGTTTCAAACACGGCTTCTTTTGCCAGGCTGATACGTTCAGCATTGGCGGCAATGGAGGCTTCACGAAAAATTTTATCTACTTGTTCCTGGGTAAAAGAAGAAAATGCACGTTGAGCGTTTTTAACACGTTCAATCAGCGCATCCAATTCTTCAATCGTGCTGGCGCCGCCATTGGACGGCAATTTGTTGACAGCCGGGGTACTGGCTTTTTTTGAAGTTGTCTCAGACATATTCACCTCACGAATAAATTCTAAAAAACTGTTAAAGGAACTGTAATGTTTCTTAATCTTTCCTTGCGCCTGATATTTTTTGCGCTGTTACCATGCAAGGAGATTGGTTTGTTCTGCACTTATTAAATACATTTTTCACAATTTGCGCATCAACCTGCATGCTACATACTTTATCAATGGAAATTCGGATTTAAAAAGTAGGAAAACCAACATAATTATTGAGAGATTTTGTTCTAATCATGATGATCATAAATCCTTGTATGAATCTGGCTCATTTGTGATATAGTGAATAAATCACACTAACGAGCATGCCATGAAAAAACGTCAATTAAAACGGCAATTGAATCTTGGTCAAGTGGTGATGTTGGGTTCAGCGGGGACAATTGGAGCAGAAATTTTCGTCCTCACCGGACATGCAGTAGGAATTGCAGGGCCTGCACTTTTGTTGGCCTTATTCATTGGTGGATTGTTGTGTTACAGCATTGCAATAAATTATTGTGAGCTGGCAACAACTTACCCTGAAACAGGCGGCGCCATGACCTATGTGCGCGAAGCCTGGGGAAAAGGTTTAGTCTCTTTCCTGGTCGGGTCAATGGATTGCATTTCCAGCACATTTTATTGCGCCCTTTCTGCGGTTGGTTTTGCTTACTCTTTACAAATATTCTTTCCTTCCCTACCCATTGTGGGGACAGCAATTTTTATTATTGTGTTGTTTACCTTGTTGAATATTTTTGGCGTAACAAATGTAGGTAATGTGCAAAATATTCTGGGAGGAATATTACTTACCATTTTGCTGGGATTTGTTGCTATTGGGTTCCTGTCTGCAAGAGGATTTCACTGGAACGTTTTTTTACCGCAAGGACAATTTTTTATCTACAAAGATTCATGGACAAACTTAAATTCCATTTTCCGTTCGATTGCACTCATTTTTGCGGCTTACATCGGCTTTGAAGTGATTGCCGATGATGCTGAAGAGATCAAGGATCCAGACAAGAACATCCCGCGCGGCATCTTGATTAGCCTCACCCTGATTATTTTGGTATATATGCTGGTTACATTTGTCACGCTGGGGGTGATCCCGTGGCAACAACTGTCAGGATCTGAAACAGCCTTGTCCGATGCTGTAAAAATTTTTATTCCGGGTTGGGGGGCGCCTGTGATGGCGATTGCGGGAATTACCGCTACATTAACTTCGGTTAATGCATCCATGCTCAGCGCCACACGTGAAGCATTCACGCTTAGTCGTGATGAAGTTTGGCCGCGTGCACTGGCGCGGTTGAGCCGTTTTCGCACTCCGTACATAGCCATTTTATTTGTTGGATTTATCAGTGTACTGGTTGCATCACTGGGGATTGTGGATTTTCTCAGTTATATCTGCAGCGCGGGCTATTTATATGTGTTATTCAACGCCAGCCTGGCGATGGTTACATTGCATAAAAAATTCCCGGATATCCGCCGCCCATTTAAAGTTGCCTTCTTCCCCTTAACAGCATATATGGCGGCCGGCTCGTGTGTTTTTATTCTTTTCTTCACAGACTGGAAAGCGCTTGTTTTCGGCGTCGGGGTATTAGTAGTTGGAATGATTTATTATTATTCTTATCGACCTTTGGGCAAAATCATTGCCGATTCTCAAAAAGCGGCCTCGTTACGTGAGAATCGTATACTGGTTCCCATTGCCAATCCAAATTCGGCTTCCCGTTTAATGCATATGGCGTCCATCCTTGCCAGAGCAGTGGAAGATACCAGCATTTATGCCCTGGCAATAGCCCCGCAGCGTATGCGGTTTTTGGGAGAAACCGGCAATCGATTAACCACCTGGCTTGATCCAGAACGCCAACGCTATTTGGATAAAATTGCCAATGAATCAATTCAGAGAGGAGAAGAATTATTTGCTGAACTGGTGTCAGCGCCCAATGTTGCGCAAGGCATCCTGGAGACCCTGGAAAAGCAGCCCAATGTAAAGCTTATCCTGGCTGGTTGGCCGGGAGCATTGCATGATAAAGAATTATCGGAGAACCCGGTAAATAAAGTTCTACTCAAGGCGCGCACCAATGTGGCAGTATTATTGGACCGCGGGATAGATAATATTTCCAATATCCTGGTGCCGGTCGGCGGAGGCATACATTCCAGGCTGGCTATTCAATTAGCTTACCAGATTGCGCATCAGAATAATGCCCGGGTGACCGCTCTTCGCATTTTCGAAACCAGCGGCGATGCGGACGATATGGAAGATCAAGCTCTATTGTTACAGGAAATCATTGAAGAAGAACTGGGCGAAATGCCGGCAAATTTCAATCTCAAGGTTGTTGAAAGCGCCAAATTGATTGAAGGCATTATGCAAGAGATAAAACAGGAAAACTGTGATTTGCTGGTTATCGGGGCATCGGAGGAGTGGGCCATGCAAACCCGGTTGTTCGGTTCGGTGGATGATTGGATTGCTGAAAAAGTGGACTGTTCGGTCTTGATGGTGCGACGGTTTGAACCGGTGGCGATGGCCTGGATAAAATTACAAGTCAAACGTTTGAGTGATAATCATTCAACTTAACCGTTTCAATCTATGGAAGAAATTAGACATACTTCCCACTGTCCAATCTTTAATAATCCCCGAAAGATGGATCCTCGTTATCCCAATGCTGTTTGCCAGGCATGTGCTGAACAGGTAACGGATGAACAGGGGAGGCGATTAATGTTATATAATGAGAGTGTAAGTGGTGGTTTTCGTGCAATTGTTCAAGGCACAAATGAATTGCGCGCCAGTCACCTCTGTTACATACAGGGAGTTGAATGCTGGGCTGATGAAGCATACATGGGGGGCATTGTGATCACGCCATTAAGAAAAGGTCATGAAAAAAATTGTGACGAACTGAATGGCAATTACGCATAGATTGAAAGAATATTAACGGCTCATTTATCATTTTTCCATTCAAGGTTGTCTATAATAAAAAGTAGAAGAATATGAGCCAATATAAATATTGCTTGTTAAAGAAATGGGATCTAAATGCGAACCCAGGCCTTCGAATCCATCTTGAATGCACAACCCGGAAGAATTGCCGTCGTTGACCGAGGGGGAGAAATTACCTGGCAAAATGAAGCCTGGAAAAATTTTGTCTCCAGGATGGGAGATGACCTTTGCCTGAGTGGGGAATTGAAAAGTGTTTTTGAAATCATTGATAAACTTGCTCAAGAAGAAGCGGAAAGAAGAAAACATCTGCATCGAGATGTTCAGGCATTGCTGGAGAGCAATACTACCGTTCCATGGTTGGAGTTTGTAATCGGGGGCGCATACAAAATTCGAATAAGCGGCATTAATGACCAAGAAGCAGCAGCCTTGTTGCAAGTGGATGAATTGACTGATGTATTGGATGGCCGGAAAAGCGGCAAAGCGCAGGAAAAACCTTCAGCGAAAAGCGAAATTCAAATCGATGAAATGATTGAGAAGGCTTTTCGAGACAGTCAACAGAAATTGTTGACCATGATCGATAACGTCCCGGGAATGATATACCGCTGTCTCAATGATGAGTATTGGACAATGGAATTCGTCAGCGAAGGCTGCAAAGAGCTTACGGGGTATGAAGTCTCTGACTTGCTGTTCAATCGCACAATCAACTTTGCACTGCTCATTCACCCTGATCATCGCGAAAGAGTATGGAATGTAATTCAGGCCGCTGTTCAGAAACAGCTTCCCTATGAATTAACCTATAAGATCATTGATCGGCAAGGTGAAGAAAAATGGGTGTGGGAAAAGGGCAGAGGGACATTTTCAGTTGATAATGATCTAATCTCGTTGGAAGGTTTTATAACGGATATTACTGCACAGACGGCTGCTCAAGAAGAATTACAAAAACAAGAGAGTTTGCTGCGCAGCATTCACAGCGCGGCGCCCAGTGGAATTGGAGTTGTTAAAGGGAGAAAAATATTACAGGTTAATCATCGTTTGCTGGAAATGTTTGGATATTCTTCCGAAGAGATGATTGGAAAAGACACCAGAATATTTTATGAAACACAGGAAGAATATGAGCGAATTGGGCGAGAACTATATTCTGACCTGGGGGAAAAAGGAATAGCCACCTTAGAAACACGCATTGTTACGAAATCAGGGAATGTTTTTGAAGCTTTATTAAGTTCTGCATTGCTTGATCCAACTGATCCGAAAGCAGGGAATGTATTTGTAATTACGGATGTCAATGAATTGAAACATGCCCGGGAACAATTGCAATTCAGTGAAGAACGTTACAGGATGTTGTTTGAAAAAATGCTGGATGGTTTTGTGTTGTTTGAACTTGTTTTTGATGAAACCGGCAAACCCGTTGATCACAGGTTTCTTGAAGTCAATCCAGCTTATGAAAAGTTTACTGGTTTAAACGCGAGTGATCTTATTAATAAAAACTTGCGAGAAGTGATGACAGAAGTGAGCGATGACTGGATTCAAAAATTAGCACATGTTGCCATCACCGGAGAGAACATTCGATTTGAGCAGATTTCGCCTCGAAACGAAAAAATATACGAAATTTTTGCATACAGCCCAAAATATGGCCAATTTGCCATGATTGTTTCAGACATCACACAAAGAAAAAATGCCGAACAGAAATCGCTTGAGTTGTCACGAAACCTTTCAGAACTGGTTAAAGAATTACGCTGTTTGTATGGATCCTCGATCGTTATTGAAGATGATTCGATAACTTTTGAAGAGAAAATCGAAAAAATTATTAAGATCATTCCGACCGCATTTCAAAACCCGGATAAAGTTGCGGTGCGCTTATCCATCAAAGACAGGGAATTCACTTCATCCAATTTTAAGAAAACCGAAAACTTTCTCGCACATCAAATTAAATTAGAAGGAGAGGCAGCCGGTCAGCTTGAAATTTTTTACTTGGAATGTGACCGAAAGGACAGTGAGATCATTTTTTCTGAAGAGGAAGTCAGCCTGGTTGTGGAATTGTGCGCGCGGCTTGGAGAAATGATCACACGTCAAAACATGGAAAATGCCAGGAGAGAAAGTGAAGCGCGCTGGCAGGGTATTTTCGATAATTCCATTGACGGCATATTATTGTTTGACGATGAAGGGAATATCAAGGAAAGTAATCAGGCTGCCTGTCAATCGTTTGGATACACCCGGGATGAAATGCTTGAGATGCAATTAAATAACCTTCTCAGCCCGGAAGATTGGGCGCGTCTGGCTGAAGGTTGGCCGCGATTTTTGACCCTGCGCAAAGCCACAGCCGAATACCGGTTCAGACATAAGCAAGGCGCTTCCATTCCTTTTGAGGTGAGAGCTTCTGCTTATGTGCTGCCTGGTTTGCACCTGGCCATGTTGAGAAACCTCACGGAAAAAAAACGCCACAAACAAGAACAGGAAAACGTACTTACCATAGCAGCCGTTTTACGTACAGCGCAGACCAAATCAGAAACAATTCAGGTATTATTGGAGAGTTTAAAGGGGAAACTGGAACTGGATTCAATTGGACTTGCATTTTATAAACGCGAGAAGAATGAGTTTAAATATGAACTGGTTGTGGGTATGGCGAAAGATTTTACCGGTCAGGTTGTGCCAGTGAATGATGTTGTGGCGGAAGTTGTTCAAAAGTCACTGAAACCGTATATTAAAAATGAGATTTTAAATGGCCCCGACATTATTCAAACATATCAATACCTGTCTACAAAAACACTGGCTATCATTCCACTAATTGCGCAGCAAGATATTTTGGGTTTGATTGTTGCAGGCAAGGGAAAACGCTTCGAAGAGAGCGATGTACGCATATTGATGTCGGCGGCTGATATGGGCGCGAATGCCATTCAACGCGCTGATTTATATGAAATGACCCGCCGCCGGTTGGAGCAAATTGAGGCGCTGCATCAGATTGACCTGGCAATTAATGCGAACACTGATTTGAACAGCACGTTGAATGTCTTTCTCGAACAGGTGCTTGTCCATATGAAAGTGGACGCGGCGGATATTTTGACCTTTGAAGAATCGAGCCGATCACTGATTTACGCAACTGGCAAGGGATTTAATCGCAAACCAATATCTCATTACAATATTCGACTGGGCATGGGCTGTGCGGGCAACGTGGCGCAAACCCGGCGCATGCGCTGGTCCGATAATTTGATGATTGACAGTGAAGCACAAAATGAATGCAACCTGCGCTGGCCAGGTGAAAGCTTTAATTCTTATTGTGGGGTCCCACTGGTTGCCAAAGGAATGATCAAAGGAGTGCTGGAGTTATTTCATCGGAAACCCTTGCAGCCCGATGATGACTGGTTTAAGTTTTTGGAAACCATGGCGGGGCAGGCGGCGATTGCCATCGACAATTCCACATTATTCAACCGTCTGGAACAGTCGCACCTGGAGTTGATGCTTGCTTATGATAGTACACTGGAAGGCTGGGTGCGCTCGCTTGAACTGCATGATCTTGAAGCGCCTGGCCATGCTCAGCGGATTGTCATGCTGTCGCAGATGCTGGCGCAAGAAGCTGGATTGAGCGGAGATGATCTGGTGCATTTTCGCCGGGGAGCCTTGCTGCATGATATTGGGAAGATTGCCATACCCGATGCCATTCTAAACAAACCGGGTAAATTGACCGAAGTGGAATGGGGAATCGTGCGCCAGCACCCGCAAAAGGCGTTCGAAATACTATCGGGTATTCCATTCCTTCAACCGGCCATGGATGTGCCCTATTACCATCATGAAAAATGGGACGGCAGTGGTTACCCACATGGATTATCTGGAGAACAAATTCCCATTGGCGCAAGGATTTTTGCCCTGGTGGATGTGTGGGATGCATTAACCTCCGACCGCCCATATCGTAAGGCATGGGCAGTCACCGACGCGGTAAATTACCTGCGCGAACAGGCGGGTAAACATTTTGATCCCACGCTGGTGGAACCTTTTATTCAGATTGTTTTTCAATCCTCAATGTACTAAATTGGCACTACTGGCTAACCAAGGGTTTGCATGGTGTGCAGCAACTCGGCCAGGTTTTCCATGACATAAGTCGGGCGGAAAGGTGATTCTCCCAGCTCTTGAAGGGTCGATTCACCGCTGAGCACAAGCACGGTGGTGATGCCTGTGCGCCCCAGGGCGATGTCGGTGTATAGACGATCGCCCACCATGACAAGCTGCGAAAGGGGCAGGCCGGTTTTTTGCGCCAGGGCATCGACAATGGGCTGGTTGGGTTTGCCGATGACCACATCAGGCCGTCGTCCGGTTGAGGCTTCAACCAGTGCCATGAACGCGCCGATGTCGGGGATAAAACCGTTTTCCACCGGGCAATTGAAATCGGGGTGGGTGGCAACATAGGGGATGCCGCGGCGCACCTCATTGCACAGGTCCACCAGTTTCTCATAGGTGAGGCCGGTGTCGAATCCCAGCACAGTCACATCAGCG
>Ga0334889_1005282_pt1 | contig 10823 bp, 10 predicted proteins | sample GraSluR1_MG_2_FD_207222 | JGI IMG/M metagenome (GOLD analysis project Ga0334889, IMG submission 207222) | Sludge microbial communities from methane-producing bioreactor in Wageningen University, Netherlands - Granular Sludge_8_08-R1 | ecosystem: Engineered > Bioreactor > Anaerobic > Unclassified... | reverse complement strand
CTGGTTTCTTCACGGGAAGCCTGAAGCTGCTTTTGCAGTTTGTCCAATTGCTCACGCTGCCAGGACTGGCGCTGGCGTGCCTGCTCAAAAGCCAGGTGCGCCTGCTGCCACTGTTGGTTGACAGTCTTTAAAGCCGCGCTGATCTCGTTGGCGTTTTTCTGCTGCTCTTTTTCCCGAGAGCGCATTTCTTCCAGGTCTTGCTCAACCTTTTGCTGGTCGTCATCAATTGCAGCCAATTCTTTCACGATGTTTTCCAGGGCTTCGGTTAATTCGCGTTTCTGGCGTGGGCGCGCAATCATCGCTGAGCGGTTATCCTGACCGGCCGTAACCATGCCGTTCCCCCAGAACACCTCTCCGCGCAGGGTAACCATGCGGGCGTTTTCTGGCAGGCTGTTTTCCAGTCGAACAGCGGTGCTGCGGTCACGCACCACCAGCACGTTGCCCAACAACTTTTTTATCACAGGCTGCAAGTCGTCGCTGGTGCGAATCAAATCAGCAGCCACTCCCAGCACATCGGCATCTTTGGCCAATTTCACCCGATCATCACCCCGTATGGAATCCAGCGGCAGTAAAATGGCGCGCCCGTCTTTGCCTTTTTCCAACAGCGCCAGCGCTTCTTCCAGGTTCTCGCGCGCCGGCAGCACCACCCCATCCAGCAGGTCGCCAAACACGGCCGCCATGGCGGTTTCGAATTCAGCCGGCACTTCGATGGATGGGCTGAGCGCTTTGAAGCTGCCGTGCAGTTGCCCTTTTTTGGCTGCTTCCAGGATGAAGCGAGCGCCCTGGTTCAATCCGCTGAAGGATTGTTCAGACTGTTCCAAAACCTGTATCTGCGCCTGCAAACGCGATTTTTCAGCCTTTAGTTGAGCCGCATGCTCCATGATTTTCTTGCGCTTTGTTTCCAGGCTTTCTGTTTCCTGGCGCAAGGCTTTAAAAGCTTCTTCTACCTGCCGGTTATCCTGGTTCAGTCGCTCAACTTCGGCTTGCCATTTATCCTGTGTTTCCTGGGCAGTTTGCAAGGCCTGGTTTTCTTTTTCAATCAAACCCTGGCTTGCTTCGATGGACGCCGAAACCGTTTGTGCACGGTTGTGCAGCTCTTGCAGTTGCGCATTGATTTCAGCCTGCCGGGTCTGGGCCGACACCTGCGAGCGCCGTAGGCGGTTAAGGGTTTCATCAATCTGACTGCGCTGAACCTGGCGCTCGCGTAAATCTTTGCGCGCCTTTTCAGCGGCTGCCTGGGCTTCAGTCAGTTCTTCCTCCAGGCGTGCCAGCTCATCCAGCAAAACCTGGAAACGTTCCTGGGCGGCTTTAATTTCTTCTTCCAAGCGCACGCGCTCGGCTTCCAGCCCTTTTTGCTGTTCAAGCATGGCGCGTTTGCGTTCATCGCTCACCGCCAGGTTCTTGCTCACCTGCTCACGACGGTGATGCAGTTCAGCCGATTCGGAATGCCACAGGTTCAACTGCTTGCGCATTTCTTGCAAACGGGTGCGCACGCCGCTGATCTGGTTTTCAATATCTTGCTGCTCCTGCCTCACTTTCAGCAATTCTTCTTCTTGCAAACGTGAAAATTTGAGGGCTTCGCGCAATTCTTTCTGCGTAGCGTGCCATTTAAACCCGTACCACTCGCGCAGCAAAACCTGCAAATCGGCTTTAATGCGGTCATATTCATCAACCCGCTTTGCCTGCCTTTCCAGGCTGTGCAAACGCGGCTCAAGTTCGCTCAAGATGTCCTTGACTCGTTCCAGGTTGCGCTGCGTGTTGTTCAGCCGGGTCAGGGCTTCTTCACGCCGTGAGCGATACAGGCCGATACCGGCGGCCTCTTCAAAGAAACGGCGCCGCTCATCGGGTTTTAGCGACAATGCTGCATCCACCAGCCCCTGCCCGATGATGGTGTAGGTTCGTTCAGCAAGCCCGGCCTTGGCAAGCAACTCTGATATTTCCCGCAGGCGCACCTTTTGCCCGTTAAGATAATATTCATTCTGCCCGTCGCGGTAAGCCCGCCGGGTAATGGATACATGGCTGAAGTCAATGGGCAGCCAACCGTCTTCGTTGTCAAACTCAATTGTGGCGCTGGCCATGCTGGCTTTAGGGCGCTGTTCAGAACCGGCAAAAATCATATCTTCGGTTTTTTTACCGCGCAGCAGTGAATAGGTTTGTTCTCCTAACACCCAGCGCAGCGAATCAGCCACGTTTGACTTTCCCGCGCCGTTCGGTCCAACAATAGCCGTAATATTTGCGGGGTATTCAAAGTGCGTTTTACTGGCAAATGTTTTATAACCCTGTAATTCCAGTGACTTTAATCTGGGCGACATTCAATAATCCTGACAATAATTTTTGGGGGAAAACGAGAATCCATTCAATCAATCAATCCGAGGCGGTCGAGCGCATCCTGCGCGGCAGCCTTGGTGGCTGCCTGTTTGCCATGCCCGCTACCTGAACCATATACCTGCCCGCTGACCACAACATCCACCATAAAAACCTTGGAATGATCCGGCCCTGAGGTGCCGCGGGTCACATATTGAGGTGCAGGCATGCCCTGCGCCTGAACCCATTCTTGAAATTGCGACTTGGGATCTTCGGTTTTGTGGTTTTCCAGAATATCATCGGCAGCCTCTTCCAGGAAGGGCGAAATGAATTCCCAAACTGCCTCGATACCCATGTCCAGGTAAATGGCGCCAATGATGGCTTCAAATGTATCGCATAACAGCGCCGGGCGCAATCTGCCGCCCGCCTGGTCTTCTCCGCGCCCCAGGCGCAAAGCGTTGCCCAGTTGAATCATGCTGGCAAATTCAGCCAGTTGTTCGGTGTGCACCAGCGCCGAGCGCATGCGCGTCAGGTCGCCTTCCGGCATTTCAGGGTAGCGGTTATACAACCAGGCCCCCACCATAAAATCCAACACGGCGTCTCCTAAAAATTCGAGACGCTCATTGTCTTCAATGGCTTCCGGGTGTTCATTAATATAAGAGCGATGCGTCAGAGCACGACTGAGCAGTAATCCATCATGAAACGACAAACTCAATCGCTCTGCCAGTTCCCGGGGTGTTTCTCTCCCCACAGGTGCGGCTTGCGTGTTCAATTGTGCCTCCCGAGAACTCAGGGCGCGTCAACCGCCTCGACCCAGCGAAGTGGCTCACCAGCCATCAGTTCTCAAAAGAAATGGTATGGTTACTGATATTTTAACCCCGACCCGCTCATTATGAGCAAAATTGGTTCAGGGAGTTTTCCAATCCATTGTTTGGCGGCATGCCACACCACCGCCGATGTTGGTTCAACCGATATGCCTTGCTGCGCCAGCTCAGTTCGCGCCGGCAGAATATCCTGCTCATTAATTCCCGTGAAAGCGCCCACACCCCGCTGGAACAGGGTCAAAAGTTCCACACCATGGCTTGGATTGCAAACACGAATACCCTCGGCAAGGGTTTGTCCCTCGTCAACGCTTCTCGGTTCAGCATCACCACGGGCAAAGGCACTGGCAAGGGGTGCGCAAGGGTTGGCCTGCACCCCCAGGAAAAACGGCATGCTGTTTGTTACACCGCTGTTTTGCAGCCTCTGAAAACCCCTCACCAATCCGGTCATCAAACCGCCGTGCCCCACCGGCGCCAGGATCGATCCGGGAACCGCCTGCATATCTTCCCAAATTTCAAAAGCCAGTGAGGTCAACCCCGCCAGCCAGAAAGGAGAATAGGCATGGCTGGCATACACCGCGCCGCGTTGAACTTCTTGCTGCACAGCTAGGCTGGCCGCCGAACGCGCCCCTTCCACCGCCACCAGTTCGGCCCCATAATCTTCGATTTGTTTTCGCTTGGGGCCTGAAGCCGAAGCAGGAATAAAAACACGGGCTCGCAAGCCTGCCCTGGCCGCATAAGCGGCAAAAGAAGCGCCTGCGTTACCGGATGAGTCTTCCACCGCTTCTTTCACTCCACAATTCACAAGATGGCTCACCAGAACGGCTGTTCCCCGGTCTTTATATGACCCCGTAGGATTCTGGCTTTCCATTTTCAAGCCCACACTGCGGGATTCAATTTGCGTCCAGATCAGCGGTGTGCCGCCTTCGCCCAGTGTTACCCGGCTGGTTACAGCAGGCAGCGGATAAACATGCGCATAGCGCCAGATGCCATTCTGCGTTTGCTCGATTTGAGTTGGATCGAAAGGAGTGGATGGTTTGTAATCCAGCATTCCGCCGCAGTCTTCACAAAGCACTGCAAGCTCTTGGCCTGAATACGGCTTGCCGCATTTTGAACAGGTTAGTTCAATTTGCACAGGTCTAATCGCCTCGTTTGGGTTGGTAGGCGCCGTCCACCCACGCTTCACCCTGTGGTGTGATTTCTTTTTTCCACACCGGCACAATCTCTTTCAACCGGTCAATACCGTAACGGGCAGCTTCAAACACCCCTGCGTCGCGGTGAGAAGTGGAACACGCCACCACCACCGATGGAGTTCCCGTTTCCATCCAGCCAATGCGCTGCACAATGGCAATGCCAATTACCTGCGGGTAACGCTGACGGATTTCATCGGCAATTTGTTTCATCTTGGCTTCTGCCATGGGTTGATAGGCTTCATATTCCAGAGCTGAAGTTTCATGCGCTTCCCCACGCGTGGTCACCCTGCGCACCGTGCCGGTAAACGAGCATACCGCACCGCAGTGCTCTGTGGTGATTTGTGCAACCAGTTTATCTACCGACAGAGGCTGATCGGTGATGGATGTGATGGTGGGCATTTCACCGCTACCGCCGCTCACCGGTGGGAAGAAGCCCACCTCTGCATTGTCCGGCACCCGATCATCATCAAATGCAAATTGATGGTTGATTGAAACCACACAGGATTGCAGCGCCGGCGCCAGAGCATCGTACCGCTCCCCCAACAACTGTTTTAGGTCTCGCACCGTACAATCATTTTCATAAGGGAGCTCTAGGCTCTTGATCCCGGCTTTACTTCTTAAGCTGGCAAAAAAAAGGATGTGGATTTGACTCATAAATATTCACTCGTTAATGACATCGCCGCTGGTACCGCCGTGTTTTTCAACCAACCGCACATTCTGTATGCGCCCGGTTTTTTCAACAGCTTTCACCATATCATAAATAGTCAATGCTGCCACACTTACGGCGGTAAGCGCTTCCATTTCGACGCCTGTTTTGCCTGTGGTGCGCGTTGTGGCTTCAATTTGAATCCCCGGCAGTGAATCATCAATGGACAGTTGCACATCCACCTGGTGCAGCGGAATGGAATGACACAGTGGGATCAGTTCCGAGGTGCGTTTTGCGGCCATAATTCCGGCGATGCGCGCCACAGCAAAAACGTCACCCTTTTTCATGGAACCCGCGCGGATTAAATCAATGGTGGACGGCTGTAAATGAATTTCACCCCGCGCCACAGCCGTTCGTTCGCTGTCGGGTTTGTGCCCCACGTTCACCATGTGGGCATTGCCCTGTTCATCCAGATGGGTAAGGTTCGATTTCATATTTACAGATTATAACTGAATAGGTCTCTGCATGAAAATCAATTTCCAGAGAAAGCATCTGATATAATGCTGCACATGAGTTTTCAAGTTGCCGCACATCAAACCGAAGGTTACCTGGTGCAAACCAATGTCTATGCCGGTCCGCTGGACCTGTTGCTGGACTTGATTGAGCGCGCTGAGTTGGATATCACCACGCTGGCGCTGGCGCAGGTCACCGATCAATACCTGGCCTATCTCAAGCATATTGAAGACCGCGACCCGGAAGAGGTTTCAGCCTTTTTGATCATTGCAGCGCGCCTGTTGCAAATCAAATCCAGCGCCCTGCTTCCGCGCCCCACGGTGAACCTGGAAGGCCCGGCTGAAGAAGATCCCGGTGAGGCGCTGGCGCAACAACTGATTCAATACCGCCGCTTCAAACAAATTTCAGACTGGCTGGCGCAGCGCGAAGAATCGAGCCTGCGCACCTACTTGCGCCTGGCGCCGCCGCCCATCAAAATTGAACCCAAACTCGATTTGAGCGACCTGACCCTTGAAGAACTGGTCAGCACTGCCGCAGATATTTTCTTCGCAGAACCTGATGCAGTCAATCTTAGCGAAGTGGTCAACATGCCGCGTGTGACCATCCGCGAAAAAATTCACACCATTCTTGAAACCGCCAAGTTAATGTCATCACCTTCTTTCCGCAGTATTCTATCCGATTGGAATCGCGTTGAAGTGGTGGTCACATTTCTGGCACTGCTGGAATTGATCAAACGCCATATCATTGAAGCCAATCAGGATAACCTGTTTGGCGATATTCACTTTCAATCCAGGCAAGAGTGGAGTGAAGACGAATTACTTGAAATCGATTTTGACGAATAAATAAACAACCGCTGGATAGCTCCAGCGGTTGTTATTCAAAATTGATTTTTTCACTCGCTCGGGATGATAATCCACATCAGCACATAAATCAGGGTGCCGGGAAGTCCGCCGGGCAAAAACAGCAGGAAAAATCCGAAGCGAAACCAGAAAGCGCTGATCCCAAAAAATTCTGCCAATCCGCCGCACACACCTGCCAGCACACGGTTATGGCGTGATCGACGCAGAGCATGAGTTGTTGAAGTATTCATATTTGCACTCCTTTATACCAACATTTACTTTCATAACAATATACGTAGATGGCATTCAAGGGTTGCAAATTTTCTACCCCAGTCTTTCAACCTGGTCGCTGGCTTCATCCAACTCGGCAATTTCTTCTTCGTTCAAACGCCAGTTTAAACAATCGATATTTTCCAACGCCTGCTCGCGATTTTTCACTCCCGGAATTGGCAGCGCCCCTTTGCAAATCACCCAGTTCAAGGCCACCTGCGCCGGGGTTTTTCCAGCGCGGGCAGCCCCAATGCGCCGTAACTGAAGAATCAGCGGTTCAATTTTCTTAAGATAGGCCCGGTTAAATTTACCGCCGCGAATCCCTTGCGGCGGATTATCCACGCCATATTTTCCGCTCAATAAACCCATCGCCATTGGGCTATACGCAATCACGGTCACCCCCATATCCTTACATAACGCCAGCAAACCGCTCTTTTCAACATTCCGGTTTAACAGGTTGTATTCAACCTGGTTGGATGCCAACCGGGCGCCCTGGCGTATCAGTGTCTCATAGGCGCGCTGCACTTGCTCACGGTTGCAATTGGATATACCCACCGACCGCGTCATGCCAGCCTGCATCGCTTCAGCCATGGCGCTCATCCATGATTCAATGGTCAAAGGTGGCAGAGGAAAATGGATTTGATATAAATCCACATACGCAAGCCCCAACCGCTTCAAACTAGCACGCAGGGCTTTCAACAGGCTGCGTTTGGTCAATCGCCAGGGATACGGCATGAACTTGGTTGCAGTCATCACAGTTCGCCCCGCTTCACGCATGAATTCGCCCAAAAGCGTTTCAGCCCTCCCCTGCCCATAAACTTCAGCCGTATCAAATAGGTGAATACCCCCATCCAGACAAATTTGAAAAGCCTCAAATAAATCGCTGTCATCATAACCGTTTCCATATCCCCAGTACAACCGGTCGCCCCAGGCCCAGGTTCCAATTCCCATTGTCTGTTCACGCAAGAAATCTTGTTGTTCGGTATGTGCTTCAGTCATCTTTTGACTCCTGCGATCATTGAATGGATAGGGTTATAATCCAATTTTCCCCAACCCAAAGAATTCTATTTTGGCTTTCACGATTGTATAATTTTAACATTGTTTTTTGGTGGATGATTTTTTTGAGGAGAATTTTTCGAACTTTGCCGGCATCATTCCTAATCCAATTTCAACCAGGTGCTTATGAATAAAAACATTTCTCCCTTCCCCCTGCCCAATCTTGAATTTGAAACCATCTTGCAGGTATTAACAAGTCTCACCGATCCGGCTGCCATTGTGCAAATGGAACGATTCGGCATCAATTCAGAAAAAGCCCTGGGGATTCACTACACACGTCTATATGAAATCGCTAAATCGATTGGAAAGAATCACACGCTTGCCCTTCAACTGTGGGAGACAGGCATCCATGAAGCCCGCATCCTGGTTGGTTATATTGAAGACCCTGCAATGATTGATGAAAAACAGATGGATGAGTGGACGCAGGGGTTTAATTCATGGGATGTATGCGACCTGGTTACTTCCGAATTGTTTGACCGCACACCTTTTGCCTATGAAAAAGTGTTTGAATACAGCCAGGCGCAGCCTGAATTCGCGAAGCGCACAGGCTTTGTGCTCATCGCGGCTTTGTGTGTGCATGACAAATCAGCACCTGACGAGAAATTCATCCAATTTCTCCCTGTCATTCAACGCGAAGCCGTTGATGAGCGCAATTTCGTGAAAAAAGCAGTCAACTGGGCATTGAGATCGATTGGCAAAAGAAACCTGGCGTTGAATGAGAAAGCCATTGAAACCGCGCGAATCATTCATGCAATGGATAGCTGCTCAGCGCGGTGGATAGCAACCGACGCCCTGAGAGAATTGACCAGCGAAAAAATTCAACAGCGGCTGCTCAAACAGGCAGCCCGTGGGAAATAACCCGGTGAGGCCATCCAGAATCTTTTTTGTATGCCTGGTCATCTTAATCACGGCCACGAGTTGTGCTACCTCCCCCGGTCAGCATTCGCCAACTTCAGCAGCCGCAAACACCATCGCGGCAGAGACACGCATACCAACTCCGCTCCCGCTGGCAACATCCACCCTGCAGCAAACCGCTCAAACCTGCCCGCCCGCATCCCATCATTCGGTCGAGATCGTCAACCGCCTGCCGCACGACGCTTCCGCCTACACCCAGGGATTACTATTCCAGGACGGTTATTTCTATGAAAGCACAGGCCTGTTGGAAGATTCGAGCATCCGCAAGGTTGAACCTGCCACTGGTGAAGTGCTTCAAAAACTGGCGCTGCCATCTGATCTATTCGGGGAAGGCCTGGCGCTCGTGAATAACCATCTCATCCAACTAACCTGGAAGAATAACCGGGCGCTTGTGTACCAACAAGACAACCTGGACAAGGTTGCCGAATTTTCCTATATCGGAGAAGGCTGGGGATTAACCTTTGATGGTCAGCATCTCATCATGAGTGATGGAACCTCATGGCTGCGGTTTCTTGACCCAGATTCGTTTGAAGAAAATAGTCGCCTGATGGTGTGGGACGGCGGCAACCTCGTTGAACGTATCAACGAATTGGAAATGGTCAATGGAAAAATCCTGGCAAATATCTGGCAGACCAACCAGATCATTGCCATTGATCTGCATTCTGGCTGCATCACGGCCTGGATTAATCTCGATGAGCTGGTACGTGAAGCATCCAACCAACCTGATGCCGAGGTCTTAAATGGCATTGCCTATGATCCTGCTTCAGGCCGCTTGTGGGTCACGGGCAAACGTTGGAAAACCGTGTATGAGATTAATATTCAACCGGAATTGAATGAATGATGCAGCGCTTGTGATCACACCTGCCTGTGTCGCGACAATTCATACCTGGGAAGATGATACAATATCCAAAACATCCATCGATTCAACTTGCTGCCTCCCTGAGGAGTGAAAATGGCCGCTACTGACAAAATCACCCAATTGCTGTCACCGGATACACAGGGCATGTTTCGCGTCCTCTGGGAGTCGCTTTCACCAGCCGAACAAAAATCGGTGCAAAACCTGATCAGCGGCGTGCCTTCCGACGCCAATATGGTGAGGCTGCTCATTCGCCTTTCCACCTCGCAGCTTCGTCTCACCTTTGGGCAAAAGAAACGCGTGGCCATTGTAGGCCCTGCCAATGTAGGCAAATCAACCCTCTACAATCAACTCATCAGCAGCCGTCAAGACCAGGCCCAGGTAAGCCCCATTCCTGGCACAACCCGCATCAACCAGACCGCGGATGCCGGCATTTTTGCCGTCATCGACACCCCCGGTGCAGATGCGGTAGGTGATGTGGGTGAAAAAGAGAAGCTGGAAGCCATGCAGGCCGCACAGGGCGCCGATTTTCTTATAATCGTGTTTGACGCCATACAGGGTATCAAAAAGGGCGAATTGGAGCTCTACGAAGATCTGCTGGCGCTTGGCAAACCCTATATCATCGTTTTGAACAAAATTGACCTGGTGGCAAAAAGCGCCTCTCAGGTTGTAAAAAAAGCTGCTGCCAATTTGCGCGTTGAAGAAGACAGGATCATTCCGGTGGTTGCCACCAAAGGCAAAAACCTCGATAAGATACTGGTGGGCATTGCTGTTCAGGAACCCGGCATCATTGTGGCGCTGGGAAAAGCCCTGCCGCAGTACCGCTGGAAACTCTCCTGGCGCAACATCGTCAGCGCCACATCCATTTCAGCCGTCATTGCGCTTTCCCCGCTGCCGGTGATCGATTTCGTCCCCCTGGTCATGACCCAGTCTGCCATGGTGTTGGGCATTGCCCGTATTCACAATTATGAAATCACCCTAAAACGAGCCAAAGAATTGATTGCCACCTTTGGACTGGGATTGATCGGCCGTTCCCTGTTTCAACAACTCAGCAAGCTGGGCGGCTTGCCCGGCTGGCTGCTTTCTGCCGCCATAGCAGCCTCAACCACAATGGTGATGGGTTACGCAGCCACGGTCTGGTTCCAAAGAGGTGAAAAAATCTCCCAAGATTCATTAAAAAACCTCACCAAAGAAATGACGCAATACTTCATCAACATGTTGCGTAATTTCACAGGCAATAAACCGTCTAAAGAGAGTATATTAAAACATATTGAAGATTCACTCGAAAATTCCCCACTTTCTGAAGAATTGGAAGCCTTCGAGAACTACGCTGCACAATCTCTTGCGCCCAATGACGCCGAAAAATGACGTTACCAGCATGATTTTTCAGGCGACGCGAAGTGTTGTAGA
>Ga0334889_1005279_pt1 | contig 10829 bp, 6 predicted proteins | sample GraSluR1_MG_2_FD_207222 | JGI IMG/M metagenome (GOLD analysis project Ga0334889, IMG submission 207222) | Sludge microbial communities from methane-producing bioreactor in Wageningen University, Netherlands - Granular Sludge_8_08-R1 | ecosystem: Engineered > Bioreactor > Anaerobic > Unclassified ... | reverse complement strand
ATTTTTTCCATAGGTAAGTAAAAATTTTCATAATAATAAATAAGATTTGGGAATCTTAATTCCAATAACATTGCTTTAATTGCGCTTGGTTTTTGAGTATATTCTTCTATCTCTTCTTTCCATGTAGTATCAAGATTTGCAGTATTATGAAGTTCTACTATTTTTTCTAAAATATCAGACAAATACCTTGTTCCTTTGGTACTTTCATCTCTTGAATAAATAGCACCAGTTGATTTTTGTACTGTTAAGTTTTCCCAAATATCCAATTTTATATTTTTATTCATTTTTTCTGAAGTTTTTAACCATAAATCCATTGATTCATTATTTTGTTCTATTTTTAATATTATATATCTAGGTTTTCCATCAAATGTTTTTCTAAATCCTATATATGTATCAGTTGTTTCAACTGCTAATTTCCCTCCCAACGTGCCTTTTAAAAATAATATCAGTTCTGACTCATTAAATAAAGTGATTAATTCTTCTGGAGTTAGTTGTGTTGCATTTAAAATAAATTTTTTATTTCTTGATTTAGTGTATATTTTTTTAAAAGTCATAACTCATCAAATAATATATATCCTGCGCGCTTTTTATTCTTTTCTATTTTAAAAAACATTCTAAAAACCAAAACGTATTTATATAATTGTGTGCAATTAATATACTATACAAAAATATGCGCTTGCGCAAAAAAAAGGAGAATAAATATGGAAAATTCATTTAATTTTATAATACGCGCCAATGAATATTTGGATAATATTAAATCAACAGATGATAAAATACAGATTGAATCACATATACTAGAATTAAGTGATATGAAGAAAGAGATGGAGAGGAGGGGATTCAAAAATCCCAACATAAGTTTTTCAAATCTGAATTTAGATTTAGATATAAGTCAAGAAGAAAGTGCAGATCTAAAAAAACAATTATCTGTATTAAAGTATTATGAATATATTAAAAGAATAACGTTATTACGTGTTAAAATTGCATTATCTTCTTTTTTAATATTAAGAAAATTAAGGGAATTGGATCCAGAAATTATACCTCATTTGCCCATTGATGGAAATCACATAAGCAGAATAATAAAGTCGGGAAAATATGGATTAAATGCATTTACAAGAATGAATACATTATTATCAGGAAAAGATATGCCTCAGTATTTAATTGCAAAAGTAGAATATGAAGAGAATGGAAAAAGAATCCATAAGTCTATTAGAGTAATAAAAAAAGATAATCTAGAAGAAAGAATAAAAAAAGACTTTGGAAAAAATGCTAGAGTGATAAAAACAAGAATTGTTAAACAACCAGGATTAATTACAAGTGATTCTGCAAGAATTTCAATTATTCTTTCTTTTGTATCTAAAGCATCACAAGAAGTTAAACAAATAATGAATGAACAAGAACAAGGCAAAATAAGAGAATATAATGAGCTACTAAGAAAAAATAAGTTAATTCCAGATTCAAGATTAGATTTAGTAGAAGGATTTGAAAATGTTAAATCTGAATTGATAGAAAGGAATTTTTTAGTACAAACAGAAGAAGAATTAACTATGGATGAAGAATTAAAATCTCAGATAACTAAAAGGAATTCTTTAGGAAATTTATTAACTGAAAAAAAAGCGATAAGAGATTTATTATTAACAATATATAAATTTTATATTTTAAATTCAAAAACACAAAGACAAGAAAATAATTTATTACCTACCTTAACAATTGAACCTGAAGAATCACATTTAGAAGTTTTTAATATTTTAGAACATGGAGAAAATAAAATTGAGAATGCCACAAAAATATTAAAACAGAAATTAGAATATGAAAATTTAATCCCTAGAATGGACCCAAAAATATTTGGTGCATCCTTCTTTGTATATAAATCAAATAATATGGATTGGGGTATCAAGTTTTTTAATATTTCAAATGAAGATTTAACAGCAGGTATAAATGAGATAAAACTTGTTTTAGAAAAAGGTAGAGGTAAAGAATTTCTAGAGGCGGTAAGGGATGCTGATTCTTAAAGGAACAAGAAAAGAAATCAAAGAAACAATTGATAATAGTTCTAATGAAAGAATAGTAGTAATAAAAGTTAAACCAAGCAGTTATATTTTAGCATATTTACTAAATAATACAAAAGTAGATACAATTTATTGTTCTAAAGGTATTTATGATACCTTATCATTAAAAGTAATAAAAGTTTTAAGAAGAATGAATGTAAATGTGATTAAAAGAAATTTAAAAAGAGGAAGACCATATAAATTATCAGAATCAACTATTGAAAGAGCAAAAAAATTAAAAGAAACAGGAATGTCTGTTAGAGAAATTGCAAAAAAACTTGAAGTTAGTTGGAGAACACTATATTATAGATTAGAAATTAGACAAAACATTTAAATATACAACCACTAAAATTATTTTACTATTTTTAAGCCCCGGTAGCTTAGAGTTTTACGTATGCAATAAGCACACTAAAACGAGCAACGGTAGAGCGTCCGGCTGTTAACCGGAAGGCCAACGGTTCGATCCCGTTCCGGGGCGTAGTTTTTTAAAGATTGAACACAGTATATATTTATGAAATCTATATTAAATTCTAAATATATTGTAGTTATTCTATTTTTATTTTTGGCAAGTTTTGCCTTTTCAATTGATTGTGTTAATTCAGGTTGTGGAGACGGATACGCAGCTTATGAAGTTGGTGATAGTTTAAGAACTGATAGTTATACAGTTGTTTTTTCAATAGTTATGCCTTCTGATGGAAGTGTTAATTTTGCAATTTGGGATGCAACAGCAACCACTATGCTTGAGTTAGTAAATGTTCCTAGTACTTCAACTTATGAGTATGGAGATTTAACAATTTATCTTTGTGAAACAGAAAGAATTCCAAGACAAGAGGCATGTATTAAAGTAAAAGAACATTCTCCATTAATTGTTATTCCTTCAGAAGGGAGAATTACAGAAGAGTTAATATGTGGCGTTAATATCACTTTATCTAAGGGGTGGAATTTATTTTCATCTCCAGTTATAGGAAAAGAAGTTGATGAGATTATATTTAATTCAGATCTTAAGATTTATAGTTATTCTCAAGAAGGGAAATATACAGATGTTAAAACAATTAAACCTTTGATGGGTTATTGGGTTTATTCAGAAAAAGACCAAACAATTTTTTTAACTGGAGATCCAGTTTGCGGGGGTAAGATAGAATTAACGAATGCAGGATGGAATTTAATTGGAATGCCATATGGTGGTTTTACAAAAGAACATATATCTATTTTAGAAAAATACAATATTAAAAATTTATATTCTTACAATTTAGATACAGGAAATTATGAAACAACAACTGCATTAACAGTAGGAGTATATACTAATGAAGGAGTTTTTGTTAAAAATCCAAATAAAGAAAAATTAACAATTTCAATTCCTCCTACTTCTTTATGTGCTGAAGAGTGCAGAGAAAGACCTACAACTGAACATTGTGGAAATGGAATATTAGAAATACATTTGGGTGAAAGTTGTGATGATGGCAATTTAATAAATGGTGATGATTGCAGTGAAAATTGTTTAGTAGAATGTTCTGGAACTGTTCCTTTAGATATTATGTTAGTTATAGATACATCTAATAGTATGAATATGAGAGAAATTGGTGCTCCCTTATCAAGATTAGATTATGCAAAAGAAAGTGCAGTTTTTTTTATTTCAACTTTAAATTCAACAAATGATAAAGTAGGTCTTGTAACTTTTGGTGATTATGCATATTTAAGACATGTTTTAACTTTTGAACACTCAAGTGTTATTGTTCATATTAATATTTTAACTGCATCAGGATTAACAAATTTAAGAGACGCAATTGCTTTAGCCCATGAACAATTTACATCTAGTCATTCAAGAGCAGATGCGAATAAAGTTATGATAATTTTATCTGATGGCGCACCAAGTTATTATGCTTGGGATGAAGCAGATGCAGCAAAAGCAGATGGAATAATCATATACACCATAGATTTAGTAACTTCTGGCATACCCCATCTAAGTGAGATTGCATCAAGTCCAAGTCATTATTATTCTGCACCCCATGAATCTGATTTAATAGGAATTTACGAACAAATTTCAGAACATATAACTGATTGTTGTGGGGATGGAATTCATAATGAAGGAGAAGAATGTGATTATATGAATCCAAGTGGACCTCCATGCGATGAAGAATGTAATTTAATTCCTATTCCAAAATACTGTGGAGATGAATATATTCAATCTCCAAATGATGATGGACAATTAGAAACCTGTGATCCACCAGATTCATTAACAAGTCCCCATTTATATCCTTGTAGAACTGATTGTACTTTTTGTGGAGATGGAAAAATTGATATTTATTTTGAAGAATGTGATGATGCAAATACAGATAATACAGATAATTGTTTAAATACATGTTTATTGTCCTATTGTGGTGATGGATATGTTCAAACACCTAATAGTTTAGGATTTATTGAAACATGTGATCCAAATTTAGAAGGAGTAATTGTTTGGGGGCCATGGGATAATCCATGTAGAACAACTTGTACATATTGTGGTGATGGTGAAGTTCAATTAGATTATGGAGAAACCTGTGATAATATATTAGATCCATTATGCAGAACTGATTGTACTTATTGTGGAGATGGAAATATTGATTTTTCAGAAGAATGTGATGATGAAAATATTGATCCAACAGATTTATGTCATGAATGTATGTTAACATATTGTGGTGATGGAATAGTTCAATCACCAAATGGATACGGATTCCTGGAAGAATGTGACGGAGGTTCTGGTTGTTTTGAAGATTGTACTTTAATGCCAATAATTTATTGTGGAGATAATGATATTGATCCAGGTGAATCTTGTGAACCCCCAGGAAGTCTTGGTTGGGGGCCACATGAAAATGTGTGTAGAGAAGATTGTACTTATTGTGGTGATGGAACAACACAAACAACAGCAGGAGAAGAATGTGATGATGGAAATGCAAATGAAAATGATTTGTGTTTAAATGATTGTAAATTTAATATTTGTGGAGATGAAATAATAAATGAAAATTTATTCAAAATAGCAACAGGAGATATTTCAATTCCATTTATTTTTATGCCTTATGAAACATGTGATCCACCTGGGGAAGAAATGCCAAATGATAATTACTGCAGAGAAGATTGTACTTATTGTGGTGATGGTTATATTCAATCAATTTGGTTTGAAACCTGTGATAGTGAAGACTATTGTAGAACTGATTGTACTTATTGTGGAGATGGAATAACTCAAAGAGAACATGGAGAATCTTGTGATGGTGAATCTTGGTGTAGGGAAGACTGTACATACTGTGGGGATATGAGAGTACAAGAAATACATGGGGAATCTTGTGACAGCCAAGAATGGTGTAGAGAAGACTGTACATACTGTGGAGATGAAGTTATTGATTATATGTGGGAAGATTGCGATGATGGAAATGATAATAATTATGATGATTGTACAAATGAATGTTTGTTGCCAAGATGCGGGGATGAATATTTACATTTAAATTTAGATGAAACCTGTGACCCGCCCGGAACTGAAACTGGACCTTATAATAATCCTTGTAGAAATGATTGTACATATTGTGGTGATGGAATAATACAACCCACACTTGGATTTTGGATAAATTTAGAATCATCAGGACCAGAATATATTATTTTTTATGAAGGTGAATCTTGTGAACCTATGTTAAATAAATCTTGTAGAACTGATTGTACTTATTGTGGAGATGGAATAACTCAAAGAGAACATGGAGAATCTTGTGATGGTGACTCTTGGTGTAGGGAAGACTGTACATACTGTGGGGATATGAGAGTACAAGAAATAAATGGAGAAGAATGTGATGATGGCAATAGATATAATGAGGATGAATGTTTAGATAATTGTCAAAGGCCCTATTGTGGAGATGGATATATTCAAAGTGGAATTATGTATTATACTGAAGCAGGAGAAATAATTAATTTAGATGAAACTTGTGATGGTGAAGAATATTGCAGAGATGATTGTACTTTTTGTGGAGATGGAATAATACAAGATGGTGAAGCATGCGATGGTGAAGAATATTGCAGAGATGATTGTACTATGTGCGGAGACGAACAATTACAATTAGAATATGGGGAAGAATGTGATGATGGAAATACAGATAATACAGATTATTGTACAAACGAATGTAAATTAGCAACATGTGGGGATGGATATATTCAAGAAATATTAGGTGAAACTTGTGATGGAGAAGATATCTCATCATGTAGGGATTTTATTATTAATGGAATAGAAATGACTGTTGAAGGATGTGAATGCTGCAATTGTTTGTATGATGTAGAATTATATAATGCCTCATATTTTGACTGTTCAGTAGAACCAATAGGAGAATGTTTCTATAATGATGATTGTTTATTATATCCATATGAAGTTTGTGTTAGAGACACACATAATTTTGCAAGTTGTGAATTTGTGAATATTTTTGGGAGTGATTTAGATATTTATATGGATCCAACTAATACTCTAATTTATTATGATAATTTAATAAAACATAATTCAAGAAGAAATACATTCATTAGTAAACTAAATGAATTAACATATGAAATAAGTTGGGAAGATGGGGGGAGAGGAACTTGTGATGATGTTGGAACTTCAATATATAGATATGGAGGGTTTATACAATTAATTTTAAACAATATAAGTTGTGATTATAATAATAGTATATTAACAAAGTTACATTACTCCGATATTAAGAGATTAGAATTTGATTCAGATTATGCAACTCCTTTTATAGATGAGAATAATAGATTTTTAATACAATTATGGGACGATGTACATGATGTGCCTTTAAATTCTAAATTTAATTTTACAATTAATGAAACTTCAGATTGTAAATGTGGGAATGGTATTTTAGAAGCAGGAGAAGATTGTGATGAAGGATTAAATAATGGTATGCCTTGTGTACCTTTCTTTAATGGAACATGTAATATGTGCAGTAATTTATGTACTTATGAAGAATTATCTTATGAAGATGAAAATGTTTGGTTAGTAAGAGAAGATATTAAATTAGAACGCGGAAAAACATATACAAATCAATTTAAAATTGTAAATAATAATTTAGTTTTTGATTGTAATGGTGCTGTATTGAATGGATACCCATTACCAAGTTATAAAATAGGAATTGAAGTTTTTGAACAAAATAATATAACAATAAAAAATTGTCATATCCAACATTATGATATTGGTCTTTATGCATTTAATTCAGATTATTTAAAATTAGAAAATAATCATGTTGCTGAAAATAATGAACAAGGAATTTATGTTTTAGATTCAGAACATATTTTTATGAATGGAAATGAAGCAGGCGGAAATACGAGGGAAGGAATATATTTAAAAGAAGTTGATCATTCTATAATTAATCATACAACTACAATAGGAAATATACAAATAGGATTAAGATTAGATAATTCACATAATAACAGATTTAATTATATAACATCAAATAATAATTTAAATTCTGTATTATTATCTAGCTCTAATGATAATATAATTAATGGTGTATATATCTCAAATAATATACAAACTGGATTATCATTAGTAACATCTTCAAATAACTTTATTTCAGAAGGATATTCAAATAGTAATAATATTGGAGTAGGGTTAACTTATGGAAGTATAAGTAATGAAATTAAAAATTTAGAAATAGTAAATAATTTTAGAGACGGAGTTTCAATAAGAAGAGAGTCAAACAATAATAAGTTTATTGATAATAATGTTTGTGATAATTTAAGATATGCCTTCCATACTTCAGTTAATGCAACTTATAATATAGGAAATAATATTTGTAATAACGAAAAAATATTAGATGATGTTGGGACAAATACAATTTATTGTTCAACAAGATGTTCTTAGAGAGGTGAGAAAAATGACAGAAATAACATTTGTTAGTAATTATAAAAAGTATGAATGGGTTGATTTAATAAAATTTGAATTTGAAGATGATGATGAAAAAGCAGTTTATGCACTTTCAAAAATAGATAAGTTGGTTTCTGATAGATCTTACGAGTTGTTAGGTGATTTAAAAGATATAGATTTATTTCTTGATAAATTATTAAAAGAACATAATCAGGATTTAGTTGAAGTGTTAAATATTATAAAACCAAAAGACATCAAACAGGTTTTAGATAAATTCCCAAAAGAATACAAACCCTTTTTAGAGGCATATATATTAAGGAGGTTATTAGAAAAAACAAAAACTTATGCCTGGTTAAAAGACTATGAGATAAAAAATAAACCCCCTCAATCAAAAGCAGAGGCTTTAGAATATGAAGGAGTTGCATTATTTATAAAACACAAAAAATATTTTGCAGTTAAAAGAATGAGTATCATCAAAGATACATCTATGGAAGAAATTTTACAAACCCTTGTGAGTGCATATAACACAATTTATAGAAAAGCATTTGATTTCACAAATTTAAGTTATAAAGAAGTAAATGAAAAAGCAAAAAGTATTACGAAAGGGAAGAAAAAAGGTTATCAAACATTGGCGGAACTATTGAAAACAAATAGAGAATTAAATTCAAATTCCTATTTATTAAACTGTGTTTTAGAGAGTATGAAGATGTATCCATATATAGATATTGATTCTTTCAATAAAGTATTCCCAAAATTTAAAATGAAAAAGCAAAAAAAGAAATAGAGGTTAGAAAACCTTACGAAACATTTTTAAATACTTATAGTTAAATTAAGTACACTAAATTCTGTCGTATTTGCAGAACTATTAGAAGTTTTTTTCAAAAAATATAAAGTGGAGGTGCTATTAATGGCAGAGAAAGAACATATGAATTTAATTTTTATTGGTCACGTCGACCATGGTAAGTCTACTACAGTAGGTAGAATCCTATTTGATACTAAGGCATTACCAGAACAACAATTAAAAAAATTAAAAGAAGAAGCAGAAAAATTTGGTAAAGCAACTTTTGAGTTTGCTTATACTATGGATACATTGAAAGCAGAAAGAGAGAGAGGAGTTACAATTGAAGTAAATCATAAAGAGTTCAAAACAGATAAATATTATTTTACAATTATTGATGCCCCTGGGCATAGAGATTTTGTTAAGAACATGATTACAGGTGCTTCCCAAGCAGATGCAGCAGTTTTAGTTGTATCAGCAAGAGAAGGTCCAATGCCACAAACAAAAGAACACGCTTTCTTATCAAAAGTATTAGGTATAAATCAAATTATGATCGCAGTTAATAAGATGGATGTAGTAAATTATGATGAAGGGAAATTCAATGAAATTAAAGAAGAAATGTCTAAAATGTTAAAATCCATTGGATATGATGTTAGTAAAATAAATTTTGTTCCAATTTCTGGGTATAAAGGAGACAATATCGCAGCAAAAAGTGAAAATATGGCTTGGTATAAAGGAGATTGTTTAGTAAAATTATTAGATACTTTTGTAGTTCCACCAAAGCCAATTGACAAGGATTTGAGATTACCTATCCAAGATGTATTTACAATCACAGGACATGGAACAGTTCCAGTAGGTAGAGTTGAAACAGGAGTAATAAAACCAGGGATGGCTATTTCAATTATGCCTTCTGGAGTAAAGTCTGATGTAAAGAAAATGGAAATGCATCATCAAGAATTATCCTCTGCAGGACCTGGAGATAATATTGGATTTAATCTTAAAGGAGTAGATAAAAATGCAATAAAAAGAGGATATGTTGTTGGACCAGCAGATAGGCCACCAACAGTAGCTGAAACATTCACAGCACAAGTTGTTGTTTTAGATCATCCAACAGCTATTGGAAAAGGATATACTCCTGTATTCCATATCCACACAGCACAATTACCATGTCAAGTAATTGAAATTTTGGAGAAAAAAGATCCTAAAACAGGTGCAACAGCAGCTCAAAATCCTGATTTTGTAAAAACAGGAGATATTGCAATAATTAAGTTCAAACCTCTAAAGCCAGTTGTCGTTGAAACATACAAAGATTATGGTCCATTAGGTAGATTTGCTATCAGAGATATGGGACAAACCGTTGCAGCTGGAGTTGTATTAGAAGTAGAACCTAAAAAACAATAAGTGATTCTATGGCAAATGCACGTATAAAACTCATAGGTAAGGATCCAGACAAATTAATGGATGTTTGTAATCAAATAGTTGAAATTGCTAAAATTACAGGAGTTCCAATAAAAGGACCAATCCCATTACCTACTAAAAAGATGAAAGTAGGAACAAGAAAAAGTCCTTGTGGGGATGGAACTGAAACCTATGAACATTGGGAAATGCGTATTCATAAGCGTCTCATAGATGTAAAAGGAGATGAAAGAACCTTAAGACAAATTATGCGTGTTAAAGTTCCTGATGATGTATACGTAAGAATTACTTTAGATTAACTTTTTCTTTTCTTTTTAAAAAAGAAAAGAAAAAATTAACAAAAAGAAAAGAAAACTAATACTTTTTTTATTTTATTCCTTTTTTATTTTATCTAGTTATACAAACATTTATAAACACATAAAAACACATCTTTTATATGAATTCACAAAGAATATCTAAAGAAAAGTTTAACCGAATAATAGCGATTGTGCCTGTGTATAATGAGGCACAAAATTTACATGATGTACTTAATCCTTTAATTGATATGATTGCAAAAGGGAAAATAGATAATGTAATTGCTATTAATGATGGATCAATAGATAATTCTCAAAAAGAGTTAGAAGTTTATTTAGAAAATCCTGGTTTTATTAATATGGTTTTACCTAAAAATTATGGAAAATCATATGCGTTTTACTGCGCAGCAAAAGCATCTTATCAAATGGGC
>Ga0334889_1005273_pt1 | contig 10834 bp, 8 predicted proteins | sample GraSluR1_MG_2_FD_207222 | JGI IMG/M metagenome (GOLD analysis project Ga0334889, IMG submission 207222) | Sludge microbial communities from methane-producing bioreactor in Wageningen University, Netherlands - Granular Sludge_8_08-R1 | ecosystem: Engineered > Bioreactor > Anaerobic > Unclassified ... | reverse complement strand
GTGGTGGTCACTTTTATGAAGGGATATGTTTTGTCGTCACGGAGCAGCACATTATATCTGGGCATATACTTTTTGATAAGATTGCACTCAAGTATCAGAGCTTCCATCTCAGTGCCCGTGGTAATATATTCAAATTCGGCGATGTGAGAAACCATGGCTCTTACTTTCGGATCCGTATTTCTGTATGCGCGAAAATACTGCCTGACACGTTTCTTCAGGGAAACAGCCTTTCCCACATATATAACGTTTCCCAGCCGGTCTTTATGGATATAAACTCCCGGTTTGTCCGGGAGTTTTTTTAAGTTTTCCTCAATATCGAACATTTTCCCGCCTTTAATAGGGCCAGTCTCTTCGTCTTTTGTTTTCCGCCTCTTTTGCCCTTCTTATTCTTGCTTCTTCTTCCTCTCTTATCCTGGCTTTTTCTTTCTTTGTTCTTCTGGCTCTTTCCGCTTTTTTTCTTTTTGACCGGCATATAAGTATCACAAGCAGTGCTATGAAAATTATAACAAGCAGGATAAGTATTATAAGGGCCGCCATATCCGAAACGCCTACGGCCGTCCAAGGGCCTCCTTTTTTGACCGACTCAGAGACCACCAGTTCCGCTTCACCGACTTTTATATCATCCACATAAAGATTCACCGTTCCTGCCTTTGTGCCTTTTTTGACCGGTGCTTTCAGATCCTGTCTCATTATGATCTTTTGTGAAACCAGAGAATCCGATCCTTCATTGGAAAGTGTTGCATAAGCTCCGTCTTTCACTTCTGCATCAACTTTCAGTTTGCTGCCATTTTTGATTTTTACTTTGCCTGCCGTTTCTCCCGGTTTATATGCCCTGTAGGTATGATAGTTGTCAAATCCGAAATCCAGCAGTTTTATGCAGTCGGAGAATCTGGAAAGATCATCGGGGGCAAAAAGGATGACTGCGATAAATTCCGTCCCTTTGCGTTTGGCAGATCCCGCAAGACAGTACCCCGCCGTTCCCGTCTGACCTGTTTTGATGCCGATGGCTCCTTCATACTTGGGGAAACGCTCCCGGCCGTTCACATTTATTTCACTTTTTTTATCATAAAGAAGTCTGTTGGTGCTTTTGAATTTTCTTTCTTCGGATGCCCCTTTTGCAGGGACCTCATATCTTACAGTAGAAACTATTTTTCTGAAGGTCTTGTTTTTCATAGCCCAACGGCATATAAGCGCCAGATCCTCTGCCGTTGTAACATGACCTGTCACATCATTAAGGCCGTTGGGGTTTTTGTAAAATGTACTTTCCGCCCCCAGTTCGTGGGCTCTTTTGGTGGAAAGTTCGGCAAATTCGGTAACGCTTCCCGAAACTTCCTCCGCCAGTACCACTGCCGCATCGTTTGCCGACCAGACCATCATTGAATAAAGCAGCTGTCTGACTGTTAACTGCTCACCTTCCTTAAGGGACATTACATGCCCCAGAAGATCCATATCTCTTGTTATGGTGACTTTTTTGTCGAGATCCAGGTTTTCTATGGCCAGCATGCAGGTCATCACTTTGGTTATGCTTGCAGGCTCCATTACCCGTTCCGGGTTTTTTTCATAAATAACTTCTCCTGTTTTGGCATCCATCAGGACTGCCGCCACGGAAACCGTTTCAGGTTCTTCGTCAATAGCAAAAGCAGGCACTGTCTGTGTAAAAGAAAGTGCCAGCATGATAATTATCAAAACCAGTCTTTTCATAAAATTTTTACTGCTTCTCATTTTTGAAAAAAATAATCTGCCAAAGCAAAACCGCTTCCGAAAAAGCGCCCCTTTTCTCCGGACCTCTCGGAAAATTCCCTTGATCCGTCAAATGGTTTTTGTTCAGCGCTCCTGTAAAGCACATAGGGTACCGGATCCGATGAATGGGTCCTTATGGCAAGGGGAGTTCTGTGATCCGGGACTTCCAGTATGCTGAAATCCTCCGGGGCTTCTTCCAGATATTCAAGTATGGGCATCAATACCTTTTTATCTATGATCTCCAGACATTTTATCTTGCCTTCCATATCTCCCTGATGGGAGCATTCATCAGGACCTTCAATGTGAAGATACACAAAATCCTTTCCGTTTCTGAAAGCTTCTATGGCCGCCCGGGCTTTTCCCTCGAAATTTGTATTTATTGTGCCGGTGGCGCCTTGGACATCCACAGTGGAAAGTCCCGCGCATATGGCTATGCCTTTTATGAGATCCACCGCCGATATGGCCGTGCCTGTAATGCCGTATTTTTCTGTAAAGGAAGAAAGTGAGGGTTTCTTGCCCTGTCCCCATATCCAGATGGAATTGGCCGGAGCAAGACCCTTTGCTTTTCTGGCCAGATTTACCGGATGATCATCAAGGATGTCATAGCTTTTCTTCATCATTCCTGCTATAGATCCACTGTCCCTGCCCTTGGGAAGATGGTCGCCGGCTCTTTTGCCCAGCTGATCATGGGGAGGAGTCAGTTCCATCTCCTCTGACCCGTTATGAACTATCATCAGATGCCTGTAGCTTACTCCGGTATAAAAGCTTATATTCTCATCTGCAAATTCCTCATTTACAGCCTTTATCAGCTGATCGGCTTCTTCCGTGGATATGTCCCCCCCGCTGTGATCGGAAATTATAAGATCTTCGTATTTTCCTTCACCTTTTAGGGTGATCAGATTCGTCCGGAAAGCCACGTCAGTATCAGACATCTCTATTCCTATGCTGGCCGCCTCCAGGGGAGATCTTCCCGTCAGAAAAACTGCGGGGTCATATCCCATGACAGACAGGTTTGCCGCATCACTGCCCGGAGCAACGCCATCGGGTATGGTCTTCACCATGCCCGTTTCTCCCCGTTGTGCCAATTTCTTTATCACCGGCATATGTGCCTTCTCCAGGGGAGTCGCACCCCCCAGCTCTTTTATTTTTTCATCCCCGGCTCCATCGGGAACAAGAATCAGATATTTCATTTGTTCTCTGCCTCAAACTTCTTCATAAACTCAATAAGTGTATCTACGCCTTCTTCGGGCATCGCGTTATATATGCTGGCACGCATACCGCCTATGGAACGATGTCCGTTGAGATTATGCATACCCATAGCCTTTGCCTCCGAAACGAATTTCTTGTCTTTTTCTCCGTCTCCGGTGACAAAAACCACATTCATTATAGACCTGTCCTTCTTCCTTGTGGGGCATTTGTAGAAATCGCTTGAATCTATAAATCCGTAAAGCTTATCTGCCTTTACTCTGTTCTTCTTCTCGATGGCGGATATACCGCCGTCCTTCTTTATCTTTTTGAAAACCAGCCCTGCAATGTATATGGCAAAACAGGGAGGTGTATTATATGTGGATCCGTTGTCTGAATGCGTCTTGTAATCCAGGTAAACGGGAATATTTTCTCCTGCATGTCCCAGAAGCTCTTCTCTTGCTATGACAATGGTCACGCCGGCAGGTCCTATGTTCTTCTGTGCTCCCGCATAAATAAGGCCGAATCTGCTGACATCGATTTTCTCAGACAGTATGCATGAAGACATGTCGCTGACCAGCGGGATATCTCCCGTGTCGGGTATGTATGGAAACTTTGTTCCGTAAATGGTGTTGTTGGAAGTTATGTGGACATAATCCGCATCCTCCCTGAAATCATCCTTTGTGACTTCAGGTATGTGGGAAAAGTTATCCTCTTCGGAAGATGCCGTTATTTTGATGTCACCGAACTTCTTTGCTTCCTTGGCAGCCTTTTTTGCCCAGGCCCCCGTTATAATATAATCTGCTTTTTTTGATTTTCTCATAAGGTTCATGGGAACCATGGAAAACTGCAAAGTCGCGCCGCCCTGGATGAACATCACCTTATAATTTGACGGTATATCCATTATTTCCCTGAGATCGGCTTCCGCATCAGAAAGAATGGCTGAAAACTCACCTGAGCGATGGCTCATCTCCATTACTGATTCCCCGCATCCTTTATAGTTCGTAAGATCTGCCGCAGCCTCTTCTAATACCGAAAGGGGAAGCATGGATGGTCCGGCCGAAAAATTATATGCTCTTTTATTACTCAATTCTGTCACCTCCGTCTGCACTTTCGTCTGCACTTCGAGTATTTATTATAACACTTTACGGATTTTTGGTAAAGTGTTATAATGGCGCTGTTACTATTGATATATCAAGGTTAGAGCATAAGCGAGGGGACAAATAAATGTATAAAATAGCTACATTGAACAAAATATCGCCGGTGGGACTTGAAAGGTTCACCGGTTGCTACTCCATAACCGACGATCCGCAAACGGCAGAAGGTATAATCGTAAGAAGCCATCCGATGCACGACATGGATTTCCCCGATGATCTTATGGCCATAGCCAGAGCCGGAGCGGGAGTCAACAATATACCCACAGAAAAATGTGCAGAAAAGGGCATAGTGGTTTTCAATACTCCCGGAGCCAATGCCAATTCCGTAAAAGAACTGGTTCTTTGCGGGATGATAATGGCAGCCAGAAACATCCCCGCCAGTATCAAATGGGTGCGGACCCTTTCGGAAGATGTGAGCAAATCGGTGGAAAAAGGGAAAAGCAGTTTTGCCGGGACTGAAATAAAAGGCAAGACTCTTGGCGTCATAGGCTTGGGGTCCATTGGGGTCCTTGTTGCCAATGCGGCACAAAAACTGGGTATGAAAGTGGTGGGATATGATCCCTACATAACCCTAAAGGCAGCCCATGAGCTTTCTCACAAGATACCTGTGGTAAACGACCTTATCACCCTGCTTCCCACATGTGATTATGTGACCATACATGTACCTGTAACAGAGGACACAAAGGACATGATAGATGACAAATGCTTCGACCATATGAAAGACGGGGCGGTGCTTCTTAATTTTGCCAGAGACAAGATCGTGGAGGATGATGCCTTTGTAAAAGCCATCAACAGCAGTAAACTCAAATACTATGTCAGTGATTTCCCCAATGACAAGGTGATCGATAACGATAAGATAATCCTTATCCCTCATCTGGGAGCGTCCACAAAAGAAGCTGAAGACAACTGTGCAGTAATGGCAGCCGACCAACTCATGGACTACATTGAAAACGGTAATATAACCAATTCGGTGAACTATCCATCATGTTCCCTGGGAAGACTGGATAAAGATGCCACCGCCAGGGTCTGCATCCTTAACAAAAACATACCGGCCATGCTGGGTAAGATAACCGGCATAATGGCGGATAAAAACATAAACATAAGGAACCTTACAAATAAAAGCAAAGACGATTATGCCTGCACGCTTATGGATATAGATGCCCATGTGACTGAGTATGCTCTTGAAAAAGCCCTTGATGTTGAAGGGATAATAAGGATAAGAGTGATAAAACAATAATCAGGAAAATCAGTATATTTGGATCGGTATATGAGGATAAGGACGTCTTTCAGACAAAATTGTCCTCATTATTTTTGCCGTTTTCTCCTGTGTCTCTCCATACCTTGTTGAAAAGAACTCCCAGACAGAGCACCCAGGCCAGAAAATAAAACCAGAAAAGCAAAGCCACAATGCTGGCCAGAGATCCATAGAGTATGTCATAAGCTGCTATCTTTCCCACATAGGTGGCAAAAATAAGGGTCACTATCAAAAGCCCCAGGGAAGCAAAGATACTCCCGGGTATGACTTCTCTGAATCTGATCTTCTGAGTCGGGAGGGTATAATAATTATAACTTATCATAAGAAAATAAAGCAGCGCTGCCACCGGCCATCTCAATTTCAGCCATATTTCGGCGGCTCCTTTTTCGGCTCCCAGACCTCCCAATATCAATCCAAGTATCTGTTCTCCGTATACAAGCACCAACAGCGAAAATATTATTGCCAGAAGAGTCAGGAACATGGTTATTACTGCCCTGAAACGTTCCCACCAGTAACCTCTTCCTGTGGATCTTCCTTCAGTAAAGGTGAAATTCGTTATCCTCATCATGGCGAACTGAGCTCTTGAAGATGCCCATAGTGCTATTATAAGAAGCAGTATATTATTCCCTGTGGCGAATTTATACGAAAGCAGATTGCCCAGTTCCTCTGCCACGACTCCTTTTGTATATTGCAAAAGCCAGTCCACGGCCATATCCAGGGAGGACCCGAATATGCCCCCCAGCACCTGAGATATAAGGATTATGACCGGCACCAGAGAGAGCATGTAATAAAATGAAAGCTGTCCGGCAAATCCCTGATAATAAGGATCTCTGAACTGCTTTATCCCCAAACTGAGCATTGTGAAAAATCGTTTTTTCATTGTTCGTACTGTGCCGACAGCAGCCTTGCCAGTTCCGTCAGCGCCTTCCCCCTATGACTGATACTGTTTTTTTCTTCTGAAGACATTTCCCCAAAGGTCCTGTTATGTCCAAGAGGTACAAAAAGCGGATCATAGCCAAAGCCGCCTTCTCCTCTTTCCTCAAGTATTATATGTCCTTCGGCTTCTCCCCTGGCTGTCAGTTTTCTTCCGTCGGGCCATACCACGGTCATTACGCAGACAAAACGGCCCCTTCTCTCCTCATAAGGATGATCCTTTATCATGTTTATCAGTTTTTTGTTGTTGAGTCTGTCCTGGGCCTCTTCCGGATCTTCGGGCAGTATCTCTTTGCCGGTATCTATGTCTTTCTCTTCGTCCCCGGGATCTTCCTTCTGCGCGAAACGTGCCGAATAAACTCCCGGTGCTTTTCCTATACAGTCCACCTCAATGCCCGAATCGTCTGCCAGGGTCGGCATCCCGCAAAGCTCCATTATTTCAAATGCTTTTTTGTAAGAGTTTTCTTCAAATGTGGTTCCGTCCTCTTCTATCTCTATTTTAGGTACTCCGGCATCATCCCGTGATATTATTCTTATTCCGAATTTTTCGGTTATCCTTTCTATTTCACGTATCTTGTTTCTGTTACGTGATGCTGCAACGATCGTTTCCATATCAATATCTTTTCCTTCTGCTCCAGCGACTGCTCCTGCTTATATTCATTTTTCTCATTTTCATTTTGGGTCTGTCTCTTCTTCTGGTTTTCTTTTTGAAAATGCTCTTGTCATAGCCTCTTCTTCTGATTATCCTTTTTCTCAGGGCTATTATGAGACCTGCTATAATAACCACCGGTATCAGTATTACCCCTATAAGCATCAGTCCCACCGTATTTGGCTGTTTGATCAGTGCAAAAGGATAAAATGTATTATCAGTAACTTCCCTTCCCTGAGTCTTGCTGTATTCCTCCGGCACTTTGCCATTTTTGAAGGAATCTATATAGCTGGCAGCAGCATACCAGACTTTTACTTCTTCACCCCCGTCTTTGATGATATGTTCCTCATAGTTTTTTATCTTCTTTCCGTTCTTGTCTTTGGGCATCACCGAAAGAAGACCATGAGATTTTTTGTCCACAAGCCCCAGCATCTGGCATGAATAAAGATCTGTAACTACTCTGTAAAGTCTGCCTTTTTCGATTTTCTGTTTTTTGCCGTCTTCTGTATACAGTTCTATATCCGTTGCTCTGTTCATTATTATCCTGTGCTTATTAACAGAATAACTGACTCCGGCAAAATGAAGTATAGTTCCATCCTCCGCATCGGAAGCAGAAGCATCGACTTCCACCAGTGATTTCAGTTCTTTGCCTGTAAGGTAAACACTGACAAGAGGATATCCGGGAGTACCGTCGGCCCCCATGCCCACAGCACTGAGCGCAAAAGCATCCGCGGTGGTTATATCTCCCTTTTCAAGAGATGCTCTTACTATGCCGCTGGGAAGCACTGCCACATCTATTTTCTCATAGTCCTCCCCCTCAGCTTCTTTGACGGCATATATATAAGAATCTGTCATCAGATCCGCCAGAGTGTCTTCTCCGTAATTGTTTACAAATTCATCGATGGATGAAAAATCATATTCGTTTTCTGCCAGGACTTCATCATAGGCGAGCCCGTAATCGGCCAGATATCCGTAGTTGACCAGGCTCTTGTAACTGTCGACCAGCGTTTTGATGCTGTAGTCCTCTTCCACATTTGAATTGAGAGAATTCAATCTGTAGCTGTCCACATCGTATGTGTCACCTGTTTTTTTGAGAACTATATGCCCCAGGTTCTCGGCATTCATGCCTGCGGCCACAATAACTGTATCGCCTTCCCTGATGGGGGTTTCCGTAGCTTCATGGCTGTGCCCGCTTATGATAAGATCAATACCTTCTACTTCTTTTGCCAGCTCTATATCTTCGCTGTCCTTCCCAAGGCTCTCATAATATCCGCCGTGAGAAAGACAGACTATCATGTCGGCTTCACCGTTTCTTTTTATTTCATTTACTATTTCCTTGGCTCTGCTGATCCTGTCTTTCCACTTGACACCGCTTTCGGGCATCATGCTTATGGAGTCATCTCCCATGATCCCGAATACCGCCACGCTTATTCCCTGCTTTTGGATCACCGTATAGTCCTGGGCTCCGTATTTATCCATGGCATTTTTCAGTTTTTGCCCGTCTTCTTTTGTCTTCTTGCCGGCAAGTGTTTTGTCCCAGTCTATATTTGCCGAAACCAGAGCCGGCATGCTTTGTCTTTGTGTGGTGACGGTGCTGTAGGTATATGTTTCCGGGTCATATATGCTTTTTGTCTCCGTTATTGTCTCCACATTTGCTGATGCTTTTTTCAGCATGGCAGCAAGACCTTTGGCTCCGTAGTCAAACTCGTGATTGCCCAAGGTCGTTGCATCATATCCCAGTTCTCCCATCATGATCAGTTCTGAAGCATCGCTTTGGAATATGGTCTGGAAGGGTGTTCCCATAGAAAAATCACCCGCATCAAAGAAAAATGATTCCGGGTATTTTTCGTTTAATTCATCAGCTTTTGTTTTCAGTCGTGCAAATCCGCCCTGCCCTTTATGTTCGTCAAGATGGGAATGCATATCTCCTGTGAACATTATCGATATTCTGTTTTTTTCATTGCCTGTTTGCTCATCCGGCGCAGCCACTGCACCGGAGGGCAGTGATAAACAGAAAGCAAGAACGACTGCCGTTAATGCAGTCACCAACCTTTTCATCTATCCACCTCTTTGATATACCCTATAAATATTTCTGCGAGTTCCGGATCAAACTGTGAACCGGAACATCTTTTTATCTCTTCTATTGCCTCTTCCTTGGACATACTTTTTTTGTAGGGCCTGTAGCCTGTCATGGCATCATAAGCATCTGCTATACATATTATCCTGCCGTAGTAAGGTATGTCCTGCTCGCTTATTTGCCTGGGATACCCTTTGCCGTCGAACCTTTCATGATGAGAAAGTATGGCCTCTGCCAGATGGGCAAATTCATTGGTGCCCCGAAGCAGCTGGTATCCCTTTTCGGGGTGTTTTTTTATTTCTTCATATTCCTCATCTGTCAAAGGTGTCTCTTTATCAAGGATCTCTTTCCTGACCCCTATCTTGCCTATATCATGCAGAAGAGCCGCCACATTGAGGTCCGCTTTTTCTTTGTTGCTGAATCCCAGCATGTCCGCCATTCCTCCGCAAAGGAATGCGACTCTTTCGCTGTGTTCCTTTTCTCTGGAAGTCTTTTCATTAAGGTTTCTTACTATTTCCCTTATGGTCCTGCCTCTCATCCTGCGGCTTTCTTCCAGTTTGTTCCGGTACATTTTGTATTCTGCGGTTTTATATATATTCTTCATGGTCTGTTCAGGCTTTATCTTGGTTCCCCGGCCAATGGAAACAGAACATACTATTGTTTCATCTATTTTGTCCCCGGCTATCTGGGCAATAAGCTCCGATGCCACCAGCGTGCCCTCCTCTTCTGTGAAGCCGGGAAGAATCATAACAAATTCATCCCCGCCTATCCTGGCGGCCTTGCCAATGTTTTTGATCTTTTTTTCTATGTCCGAGGCCACCTTCTTCAGAAGCCTGTCCCCCGCTTCATGACCGAAAGTATCATTAGTAAGTTTGAGTCCGTTTACATCCGCCAGAAGTAAAGTCAGAGGCAGATTCTCAGGCTTATCCATGCTTACGAAAAGTTCTTCGAAATATCTGCGGTTACCAAGACCCGTCAGCTGATCTTTGTAGCTCATCTCCCTAAGCTCATCCTGGATCTTCCTTTTTTCTGTTACATCCTCCATCATGGTAAGATGAAGATGATCCCCGCCTTTGCTGTATCCGAAAAAAACATTTGTGATCCTGGCCCACACCATACTGCCGTCAGGCTTGAAATAACGCTTCTCCAGTGAAAACTTATCTGTCTCACGTTTCACCATTTTATCGAGCAACATAATATTTTCTTCGATATCGTCAGGGTGAGTGAACCTTGCCCAGGATTCCTTTATGACTTCTTTTTTTGTTCTCCCCATTATATCGAGAGTCGTTTGGTTTATCTCGTAACAGTTAAAAGTTTCAGTGCCCCATACACTGAGTCCGATCGGTGCGTTTTCAAATATGATCCTGAACCTTTCATCGGTGGTTTCCAACTCTTCCAGTATCAGGCGGTCCTTATCATCTGCAGGACTGTTTCTCATAAATCTCCTTATTTGTACAGCTTCAAACCAACAAGAAGGCATCCTTCAAGATACTCAATATCGTTTTCTTTCAGATAGCCTGTCAATTCGGGGCTTTCTGCTCCGGGCTGTATAACAACGGTCTTGAAATCTTTTTTGCATTCTTTTATCAGTTTAAGACCTTTGGCGGGATTGATGCAGAGATCTATAACATCGATATCGCCTTCCACATCATTGATGGACTCAAGTTCCTTTCCTACGGCACTTACTTGGTAACCGTTTTTTATCATTTTTCTTTTTATTTTACTTGCGTACTTTTCTTCATTGAGAGTATCGCCAACAATAACGAAATTTTTCTGATCCATAACTTCTTTTAAATCCATAGCGTTTTCTCCTCCGTTCTGCGGCATAAACTTCGTTC
>Ga0334889_1005270_pt1 | contig 10837 bp, 11 predicted proteins | sample GraSluR1_MG_2_FD_207222 | JGI IMG/M metagenome (GOLD analysis project Ga0334889, IMG submission 207222) | Sludge microbial communities from methane-producing bioreactor in Wageningen University, Netherlands - Granular Sludge_8_08-R1 | ecosystem: Engineered > Bioreactor > Anaerobic > Unclassified... | reverse complement strand
GGCTACAACAAGGGGTGTAAAAAATGCTGGTTTCCCGCCGATTAGGAAGCAAATCGGCTTTTTCGAGACTTCGTCTCGGGGGATTCGGACGCTGTCCCAATCCCAGCACTTTTCACACCCCCAGCCGCCGTTGGCGGTAATAGTAGAAAGACAAAAACGATTAGACAAACAATGGAAGTAAGAATAAAATATTCAAATTATAGACCCAATGAATTCAAGTCGCTTGGAGATAAGAGATTAAATGAAAGTATTACACTTTTTAAAAATTATCCTTGGATATCAGAAACAAGTAAAATTGAAAATATTAAAGGCGAAAAAACTTATCCTACTTTTAAAATAATCAATGAAAATGGTGAGACAATTTTAATTTCTGGTTTTAAAATGAATAAAATAATCTTATATCATATTACTTTAAAATATAGGCTTTTTTTAATTTGGAGAACAATTGACGGTTTAAGATATGACTATCAAACAGTTTTGAATTTTATTGAAACCTTTTATCAGAATAATTCAAAAAAAATAGTAGAAAAGATTGAATATGATGGGTTTGTTAAAACATCTTTAATATTTGACTTACTCTCACAAAATTTATCAAACAAAGACATTTTAGTAGAATATGATGAGAATATGCCAAGATACATTAGTTACAGGTTTAGTTACTTGAAGTCATTAAAAAAACTATCATTTGCATTACTTTTACAATTATTGCCTTTAGGTTTGTATTATTATATTGACTATAAGAATCAAACAACAGACATAAACTTTTTTATTATTATGCAAATACTGTTGTTAATATTTGTTATGCCTGTTTTTTATGTATTTATGAATCATTTTAAACACTCGAAAGACTTTGAACTTATTTTTAAGAAAAATGACAATAGATTTGTAATAAAGAACGGTGTGTATAAAAAGGTATATAATAAAAATGAAGTTGTAAGAATTGAAAAAGTAATATCAAGTGCAGGAGAAAAAATGCCTTGGAGCGACTTTTATTATTGGAATCTATTGATTAATGATAATTCAATAAATATCTCATCGACAGTTATAGATGAATTAAATATATTTTCTCATCTTGAATTAAAACCAAGACAAAAGAAAAAATTACTTCCATTGATGAATTAAACTACTACCGCCAACATGGGGTTAAAAATATTGGGGTTGATTCTGGAAATGAGCCGATTTCGCTCGCCGCGAACTCATCACGTGTGATGACTTCTCCGCTCCGAACTCCCCAACATTTCCAACCCCTGACCGTTGTGGGTAATGTTATGAAAAAAGTTAGGGTTAATTATTTTACCAATCAGAATATGAATAACATAGAAAAATATTTAAAAATTGGATTATTTAAAATTATCATTTTGACTATTCCAATATTAGCAAATGGACAAGAAAAGTTATCTATTGATCTTCTTGAAAATTTTAAATGGATGAATAGTAATTTTGATGATTGTTCTCGATATTATTATTTCAAAGCAGATGGACACTTTGAGTATTGGAATTGTTCAATGGAACAATTAGATACTGGAATATTTGAAATACAAAATGACACCTTAATGATTTATGAGTATCATCTTAAATCAGAGATACCTGAAAATCTAGGGGGAGAAGAAGGAACAGAAATAAGATACCAATATAATTTCATTCTAAAAGATGGATTCCTTTATCTAGTCTATTATCGTGATTATAAGTACAACTATGAATCCTATGAAAGTGATTTGGACTTCAGATATACTAGAGGTAAAAAACTAAATAACTAACCCTAATTAAAGAAGCATTTCACCCCTTGTCGTAACAGTTAACATAATTCTAAGCGCAATGAAAAAAATATTCAAACCAGAAAAGATTAGTCTAAATAATCATTCAGAAATTTCTGAAAAAGTAATCCAAGAAATTATTGCTGAAGACCCATCAATAATTGGACTTGGAGATTTAGTGCTTAAAGACAAAGAGAGAATTCAACCAAGAGCAGGTCGGCTTGATTTATTAATGCAAGACCCAGATTCTAATAGACGATATGAAATTGAAATTCAACTTGGTAAAACAGATGAAAGTCATATTATTAGAGCACTTGAATATTGGGATATTGAAAAAAAACGGTATCCACAATATGACCACTGTGCTGTAATAATAGCCGAAGATATAACAAGTAGATTTTTTAATGTTATAAGTCTTTTTAATGGTTTTATACCCTTGATTGCTATACAAATGAATGCATATAAATTCGGTGAAGAAATAGGACTTGTTTTTACAAAAGTCCTTGACGAAATGCCACTTGGTTTGGTAGAAGAAGATGAAGAAGTTAGGGAAGCAACGGACAGAGAATATTGGCTGAAAAGAGGAACCCAAGCGACAGTTAAAATGGCAGATGAAATATTAAAAATTATCAACTCATTTAAATTAGGTTATGAATTGAAATACAATAAATTCTATATTGGACTTGCTAAAGATGGTCAACCAAACAATTTTGCAATATTCCGGCCTAAAAAGAATTATATGCGCTTAGAAATTAAACACCCAAAATCCCAAGAAATTGATGAAGTGATTGAAAATAACGACCTAGATGAAATGGGTTATGATAACGGTTGGGGCGCTTATAGAATTAGACTTAATATTGGAGAAATAGGTAAAAAAGAAGAAATTATAAAATCACTTTTAGAAAAAGCAGAAAAGAATTTCAATGGTTGAATCAAACACTACCCACAACAAGGGGTGTAGCCAATGTGGGTTGACATTGGAGCTTCGGAGCGGTTTAGCACGCTCGGGCGTTTTCGTCGGGGGACGAAAACGTTGCTACGCACTCCCACCCTAGCCACACCCCCAGCCGTTATGCCCCATATTATGACGAAGAATCGACATTTATTAGATATGATAAATATTCAAGATAATACTTATAGTTAATTTAATGATTTTTCGGACTTTTTAATTGTTAAATCAACATTTTAGTTTTGTGATTAACCAATAAAAAAATATCAAAAAAAGTAATCTGAATCAGAAAAACTTTTGATAATTAAAACATTAATTCCTTAAATGAAATTTTTACCTGATAATGATTTACCAACCTAAATATTATAATTTAAAGAAAAGGATTTGGATGCTTTCCAAGTATCATCTTTTAGTCTATAATTTTATACTAATTTTTTTATATAGTTTAATACTAACTACAACTCTATTAATAAATTGGAAATTAACGATATTATACATTGTAACTCCGAATATACTACTTTTAAGTCGTTCGTTATTTTTGAATAAAAAATATTTGAAAAAAATTGAGATTAATGAAGATAAGGAAATTGTAGTACTAGAAATCGTTAGATATGAAAAAACACTTATTGATAACAGAATAAAATTGAGTGACTTAAATATAAAAATAATTGAAAATTTATTTTCATTTGGTCCTAGTTATAGACTATTAATATTTGAGAATAATAAACTGATACACAAACAGTATGAAACAATTGGCTGGGATCGAAAGACATTTATCGAAATACATGAAAAGGTTGAAATGATTAATGGACGAAAATCATATACAAGTTGGATTTCAAAATAAAAAAATCGAAGTTACGATTGCTTAGAAGACTATTCTATTAGTATTAATTATCTTTATCTTTGATTATTGAATAAGGAATTGTCAATTTTGTGATTCTCTGAAATTGAAACTAAAACAATAAAACAAAAAATACGGGGCATAACAAGGGGTGTACCCAATGTGGGGGATTTCTAGATAATCCAACTTTTTCGCCCGCTTGGGGCGTCCTTATCGGGGGATAAGGACGCTGGCCCCGAACTCCCCCACTGGGCACACCCCCAGCCGTTGTGCAACATATTGAGACCGAAAAACGTTACAACATTTAGAAAGGAATTCTTATATTTGTCCTATGGAAAAGTTAGGTGACATAGAATTTAGAGTAATTGGAAAGTCTGGTAATCAGGAACTAATGCCTGACAACTATGACATTAAGCATATTGCATCACTTCTGCAAAATGTTGAGGATTTACTTTTCCCTAACAACAAAAAAGAAAGACCTTTAATTACATATGACATTCAAGAGGGTTCAGTTAAACATATCTTTAAAACAACAATACAAACAGTTATAGGATTTAGTGCAATTTTAAGTCAAGTAAATGAAAACCATTCAATTGATTTTTTAGACTTAAAAACTGCACGAGCTATTGAAAATATTCAGAATTTATCCTTACAGAAGAATTATGAGTTCCAAATAAAAACTTCTTTAAAGGAAGACTATGAATTGCAGATTTCACCAAATACCAAATATTATAGAACCGAAAATATTTGGGTTGATGCTGAATTTTATTTTTATGGAATACTAAAGGATGCTGGAGGGAAAAGTAAAGCAAATATTCATTTGGATACAGAAGATTACGGGTATCTAGCAATTGAAACTGGTGAAGATTTTTTAAAAGAACGAGAAGAAAATTTACTCTATAAAAATTTTGGTGTTAGAGCAGTTGGTAAACAAAACATTGAAACTGGTGAAATTGACACAAAAACACTAAGATTGTTAGAATTAATCAATTACAACCCTAAGTTTGACGCTTCATACCTTAACAATCTTATTACAAAAGCAAAAAAGAACTGGAAAGGTGTTGACCCAGATGAATGGATTAATAATTTGAGAGGAGGTTATGAAGCATAGTGTTTTACTCGATACCAGTTTCTTCATTCGACTTTTAAATGATGAGGATGTTTTACATGAAAACGCCCTTTCATATTACAAATATTTTTTAGAAAATGATATTGTATTAAAAGTTTCAACTATTTCAATTGCTGAATATTGTGTTCGTGGAAAACTAGAGGATTTACCGCTAAAAGACATTCAAATAGTTCCTTTCAATTTAAATCACGCTGAAAAAACAGGAGAATTTGCTCAAATAATTTTTACTCATAATAATGAATCGAGTGAAAAACTTCTACCTAGAGCAATAATACCAAATGATTCAAAATTATTCTCACAAGCTGACCTTGATAAAAGTATCACACATTTCGTAACATCTGATGAAAGGTCTTTGAAAACTTTAAAAGCTTTAAAAACAGGCATTAGTCCCAAATTTGAGATAATAAATATCAAAATTCCTTACAACCAGACTTTCGGAATATTAGACCTCTAGATTAAATACGTTGCACAACAAGGGGTTAATAAAATGCAGGTTTCCAGCGGATTAGGAAACGTTCTCGCTTTTTCGTAGCTTCGTAGCGTGGGACAATGAACCGTTTCAAACTCCTGCACTTTACCAACCCCCTGCCGTTACCGCCAATTTTATGACCGAAAATCGTATCAATTAAAGAAAAGATAATGGACTCACAATTCAAATTTCCAGTCGGTTATGAAAAGTTTAATAGAAAACAACTTTTTAATTTCCAGCTGAATCGACCGTATTCTTTTGGATATGCAAGAATTGAAGACCTGAAAGAAGTTGGTTCAAGAATTAACTCTTTTAAAGTCTGGAAAAAAGAAATGCTGAAAATGGCAGAAAAGGCAATTTCTGAAGAAAGATTGATGAATGCTACATTTTATTACAGGGCAGCTGAGTTCTACACAAAATCAAACGACCCAGAAAAAAATATACTGTACAATAAGTTTATCGAACTGTTTTACAAAACTTTTGAAAACGACGGAATTGAAAGACATCAAGTTCCTTATGAAAATGCTTTTTTATCAGCCTTGAGAATTCCTTCATCTAGCAAAAAAAAAGGCACAATTGTTATTCATGGTGGCTTTGACTCATTTATTGAAGAATTCTACTCCATGATGAAATTCTTTTCAAATCGTGGTTATGATGTTATTGGATTTGAAGGACCAGGGCAAGGTGCCACATTAAGAAAATTTAACATCCCAATAACCATCGAATGGGAGAAACCAACGAAAGCAATTTTGGATTATTTTCAGCTTGAAAATGTAACAATGATTGGCATTTCTATGGGCGGTTGGTTTTGTTTACGAGCTTCTGCTTTTGAAAACAGAATAAAACGAGTGATTACAACAGGACATGCAATAGATTACATGAAAAGTATGCCACCAATATTTCGCAAGATTCATATATGGTGCATGAGTCATTGGCCATATTTTATGAATCGCATGGCAGTTATGAAGTTTGAAATGAGAGAAAGTACGGCATCATGGGTGGTTGACCATTTAAAGTATATCACTAAGAAAACAAAACCTTTAGAAGCATTGGATTTATACCTTCAATTGAGTGAAGAAAACATCCATTCAGAACTTGTAAAGCAAGACGTTCTGATTTTGACAAGCAGGAATGACCATTTTATTCCTTTTAAAATGCATGAAATGCAATTAAAGGCTTTGGTTAATGCAAAATCCGTTACGGGAAGAATATTTACAAAAGAAGAACATGCAGAGAATCATTGCCAGACTGGAAATTTTGAATTGGCTCTAAAAACCATGATTAAATGGCTAGAGAATAAATAAAAAAAACTGACTTACAATACAAGGCATTACAACCGTTCTAAAACTATCAATATCATGAAAAAGATAAAATTTGTTTTAATGTCAATTGGGATCTTCAGTTTTCTTACCTGTTGTAAAGAACCCATAAACACTGAAATAGAACAAGATGAATTTCTGAAAAACAGACGTTATGTTTCAATTGACGGATTATGGCGGGTCACACCAGAGACAGCAATAAAGTATCCTCATGGAACACTTGAGCCTATAATTCTAATAAGTGGTGATGCTTATGGTAAACTTACAGCACGTGGCTGTTTTCTTTGGGAGAATCGTATATACGATTATTGGGAATTTAACACTGTTCATTTCATAGATTCTACTAATCAGTTGGTAGTTGTTGATAATGAAGGCAGTACTTACAAAGGAATAGTTGATCATAAGAAAGAAATCATAAAGGGAATAGCTTACTCCTGGGGTGGAGACCCTGATAACAAAAAGTTTGATTTCATTCGTGATGAAGATTCTGATATTGCAAAATTCTTTATTCCCTACCCTTCCAGTCCAAACGGAGGTATAAAATATACTTATCATCAGCCCGAAAAGAGCAATGATCATCTGCAAACTGCTTCGATATTTGAATTTGTAAAAGATTCAGCTGCATTTTACAATTTGATTGAAAAAATTATTAAGCAGAAATTCGGTCGCCTTGAATCCTTTTTAATTATCAAAGATCAGAAACTTGTTCTTGAAGAATACTTTTACGGTTATGACCGGAACCAACTGCATCCCATTTACTCTTGTACAAAGAGTATAACCTCTTTGTTGTTAGGCATGTCATTGGATCGTCACAAAAAACTTGATGTTGAACAGCCTGTTTTTGATTTCTTCCCGCAATATGAATCATTATTAACCCCCGAAAAAGAAAAGATTACACTTGAACATGTATTGACGATGTCGGCAGGAATTCAAGGTAGTAATGGGTTTGAAGGTACTAAACCTGAAGATTTTATAAAATATTTACTAAGCCTTCCGTTAGAATCCAATCCGGGAGAAAGATATAAATACAGCGGAGAATGCACGAATCTACTGGGTGGCATAATCTATACTCTAGAAAAAAAGCAGGCTGATGAATTTGCAAAAGATGTTCTGTTCAAAAAACTAAAGATTTCGGAATTTAATTGGGAAAGGGAAAATGGCATTACACCCTGTGATGCTGGTCTTTTTATGTATCCAAAAGATATGGCTAAAATCGGTTTACTGATTTTAAATAACGGCACATGGAATGGTGAACAAATTGTTCCGAAAGAATGGATCGATATGTCATCAAAACCGCATGTAGCGGAGAGTGAATTTTTTGACTATGGATACCAATGGTGGCACAGATCAAAGCAAAACAGATCATGGTGGGAAAATCCTGTACATGGAAGCAATAATGAACACGATATGTTTTTAGCACTTGGCTATGGTGGTCAGTATATTATGGTAGTAAGAGATCTGAATATGGTCATAGTGACTACGTCATCTGATTATAACGAAAGTAACGGCATGGCACATGCGAAAGTTCAGATGGTTATTGAAGAGGTTGTGCCATTATTTGAATAAAAAACAGGCGGTAACAAGGGGTGTAACCAATTTGGGCTGAATGGGTTACGGAAGCGGGTCGGCACGCAGGGAGTTTCTTAACGGGGGATAAATCCCAAGCCCCGCGCGCCCAAACTGGTCACACCCCCAGCCGTTAGCGTTCATGCCATGAAAAAAATCGTTGAAAATTTTGATTTATCCAAAATAGTATATACTTTTGTAGTATACTAAAACGGAATGAAATGAAAACACTTTCTCTAAAACTCGACGACTTCGTTTACCAAGAAACGGAACAGCTACTTGAAAAAATCAAGAAACCAAGAAACCGTTATATAAATGAAGCTCTTCAGTACTACAACCGAATTCAGAAAAAGAAAATTATTGCAAAACTTCTTGAAAAAGAATCAAAAATCGTTAGTGACGAGTCATTAAAAGTACTTGCTGAATTTGAAAATATTGAAGAGTATGATTGCTAGAAAATTTGAAATTTGGCTAGCAAATCTTGACCCAAGATTTGGAACGGAAGCAGGAAAAACAAGACCCGTTTTAGTAGTTCAAACTGACTTTTTAAATAAAGTTCACCCTTCGACTTTAATTTGCCCAATAACAACTAATGTTAAGCTGGATAGCCAAATACTTCGGGTAAATATTAAAAAAGGCACTGCAAAAGTTAAAGAAGACTGTGATGTTATGATTGACCAGTTAAGAGCAATTGATAATAAAAGATTAATTAAAAAAATTGGAGAATTGCCAAAAGAACTTTCGGAAAAAGTTAAAGAAAATATTAAGATTTTACTAGACCTCGACGAATAAGGCACGAAACGCTAACAAGGGGTGTAAAAAATGCTGGTTTCCCGCCGATTAGGAAGCAAATCGGCTTTTTCGAGACTTCGTCTCGGGGGATTCGGACGCTGTCCCAATCCCAGCACTTTTCACACCCCCAGCCGTTGGCGATAACCCTTAGAAAAACGTCACGAAAATTATACATCAAGAATTATAAAAAATGAATCCATCAGATTTTTTGACTTTATTAGGATTAGCTTTTGCTGTATGGGCAATTATCCCAAGAAAAGAAAGACGATTTATTTTATTGTTTTTCTCGAATCTTGAAATTGTTTTATTTGTATTTTCTTTATTTTTTATTCATTTCCTAATGTCGTTTGAATGGTTACTGATAAATTGGTTTCCTTTTCTTTCATTTTTCACATTAGAGAAATCATTGCCAAGTACAACTTGGGCATATTCATTTGCTTTACTAATTATTTTTTATCCAATTATTAAAGTAAATTTTGGATATTTCTCGAAAAGTAGGATTAAAAACACCGTTCTCTTGTATGAAACATATTTGAAAGAAAATGAAATAGATTTATTAGTAAATTATATTAACAAATACCATATCAATGATATAGAAATGTTTTTACAAAGCATTTCGAATTTACACCAAGAAGATAGTTTAAGTTTCGACTTTGACATCAAAAAGGAGAAAGATAAAAGTTATGAAAAATTGATACGTTCAAAAAGAATGATGTTTGCTGCTTCAGTTTATGGCCATATAATTCAAGATGAATTTTTTATAAAGAATGCCGCAAATAAATATCCTGAACTTTTTGCAACTGTAATTAATGGAATGGAATCAAATAGTTCAACAAATCAAGAATTAGTTAAACTATATCTTGATTTGCTGTATAACAAAATGAATCAATATTTTATTAAAGAATTAAAAATTATAACCCAACATAATTCATCTATCCTAGAGATGAATAGAGAGTATAATTTGCCAATATTAATTTCTCTTATGGGGGACACTAAAGCAGCAGTTGCAAAATATGTTTGGTACCCAATTGGTGAAGGTGGAATAAAATCTCTAAAGTATGATATGGTCCAAAAAGAATTTTTAATTAAAAAATACTGTTATGACTTAGAGTCAGAGTTTTGGAGCCAAAAAATACATATTGCAATTGTTTACATACATTATATGGTAAGGGAAACAATATACAGGAATAGTGAATGGCATATGTGGCTTTTTTATTACACTAATTTCACAGAATTATTAACAGACTTAATTCCCGAAGAAGATAAATATGATGAATCTATAGAGTATCCTACTTTTGCACATAAAATGATATCAAATATTTTTGATAATATGTTAGATTGGCTGGAACTAGCAAAAGAAAAAAACACTAAAAATAGAGTCATTGATACAATTAGGTGCTTAGGTCATTGTGTTTATACTATTTGTCAAACCGATGATAAAAAAATCTCGAAACTTTTTAGAAGGAAATTATTAGATTCTGTTTTAAGAATATATTTTCAATTCTCCAATGAAATAGATAATATTGGCGCAGAAACTTCACGATTGTGGTTTGAAAAAATGTTTATAAATCCAAGATGGGTTGACCGTGGTATTCCAGACATAACTGGACAATACTTATCTGCTTTTAAAGACGTTTGGAGAAATTTCGATAGAGTTCCTTTTCAAGATTTTGAAGATAATGGGTCGATTCAACAATTCGAAAAGAATGTAGTAGAAATTTTACTTTCTGACAAATGAAAAGAAAAAGGGCAACCGCCAACAAGGGGTTTAGCCAATGTGGGTTGACATTGGAACTTCGGAGCGGTTTCGCCCGCTCGGGCGTCCTTATCGGGGGATAAGGACGCTGGCCCCGAACTCCCCCACTGGGCACACCCCCAGCCGTTAGCGTGCATTATGATGCCGAAAAATTCGTTACCTTTACTGAAAAAATCGGAATGAATAATTCAGAAATTCAGATATTTAGAACAAAAGATGGAAGAACTGAAATTCAAGTAAAGCTTGAAGATGAAACCGTTTG
>Ga0334889_1005256_pt1 | contig 10864 bp, 7 predicted proteins | sample GraSluR1_MG_2_FD_207222 | JGI IMG/M metagenome (GOLD analysis project Ga0334889, IMG submission 207222) | Sludge microbial communities from methane-producing bioreactor in Wageningen University, Netherlands - Granular Sludge_8_08-R1 | ecosystem: Engineered > Bioreactor > Anaerobic > Unclassified ... | reverse complement strand
TTAAAAGTTTTTATTTTACTATAAACGGGACGATAAGTATAATTATAGGTGATTTCTTTAAATTTCAGTGATAATTAGGGAATTCTTTTATTATAGCATATGTTCTATTCTTCATGCCCAAGGCGGCGGGGAGATATTTTTTTAACTTTACACTAAAGTATATGTTAAGGAATTAGCATTGTTTAGATTTACTCTTTTGCCTGATATTACCTTAAGGGGATTTTTCAAATGAAAAGAAAAACTGGAATAATATTTTTATTTATACTATTTATTTTTAATGCTGCTTCTTCATTTGCTGCGATTGACCAGACTTATGTGGAACGTATTCTTAAAGACAACAGAAGATATATCGAATTTATTAACGTTTGTGTTTCAAATTTTGCCCCTGATAAGAAGGATGAGCTCTTTGCTGTTTATCAGAAGCATTTCAATGGTGAGGTGGCATTTCTCCAGGGTGATTATAAAAGAGCCTTTGATAATGTCTATTCTTCTCAAAAGGATATGGAACTTCTGTATGAGTATATTCTCACTGTTCATTATCTTGAAGATTCGAAAAATATGCTTGATGGTCTTGCTCCTGAAATAATCAGATCAAAAAATTCTCTTTCAAGGCAGTATCTTGCTCTCGGATACAGGGACCGGACAGTTGCAAGGACGCACTATGTTGTGGGTGACGCAACTTATCCGAAACTTCATTCATATAAAATTTTTAAATATGAGGAAGGGATAAAAATGGCAAGGCGCGCAAAAAGATACGGCCTCCTGTCTCTTTATTCCGGTCAGAATCTCGAGATCAAAAGATCTATCTACAACCAGCTTTTTAAAAAGGAGAATGAAGAGGGGGTAATTTTCTTCAACAGGTTTGTAGATAAGGATGAAAAAGAATATATTGCGGAAATGAACAAATCATATCCTGAATATGAAAAAGAGTATGAGGAGAAGCTTAAAGCCCTTAAGGGGGGGGAAGGTGAACTGAATCCCATGGGTCAATCAATGGTTTTTGAAATGAAAGTTGCCCGCGGCGTGAGATTCAGAAGGGAGCAGCAGGTTGCCGGTTACCTGATAAACGGAGAATTCCAGAAAGCGGAACAGATAATAAGGCCATATATAGATAATTATATTTATAAGCTTATACAGGCAACAGTGGATACACTCTCAGGTAAAACTGGTGATCAGACTGAAGAACAGGTGGCAGCTGATAAGGAGCGTTACGCTAAGTTAATGACTCATCACATGGATAACTATTCGCTGCTCACAGGGGATTCAATTCTTGACGGCCTTGTGGGGTCTGTAAGGGTAATTGATGATGTAAAAAAAGAGAGTGATGATATTGACGGAAATGAAACCGTGGAGAAACAGGGGGATTAATTATACCGGGAATGCCTGGTTCAGGGAAATTGATTCTGCTGCCGGAGACTCTGCCGGCAGTAAGTTAACGGGCAAAGGTCTGAATATGGAAAAAAGTAAAAGGTTAGTCTTCAGGATTTTTTTTATATTTACTGTAATATTTCTGATATTTATTTTCTCAGATATTGTATACTGGTATTTTTATTAACAATTATTTCCAGTTTTCATTCCTTAACTTTTATTAGAAATAAAATGCTTTAATATCCCCGCCGCCGAAGGCGGCGGGGATATTGGAAATAGCATAATGACACTAAAAGATATCTTTAAGAATAATTATTGTATTATTTCAGAAGTTATAGTTTTTCCCTTTTACATTGAACTCCCATAATTCAACCAGTTTTTCAAATTCACGGTCCGGCGGTGATCCTTTAAAAAATTCATTCCTTCTTTTTATCAGGTAGTATACTGTAGAATCTTCAAGAAGAAATTTTTCCTCAAGCAGATTAAGCTTCTTAATTACATAATTAAGATTGTATGTGTTGAAGTTCCCCAGTACTTCAGTAGATGCAACTGTCGGTTCATATTTTAAAAGGAGTTCGGTAAAATAGAGGGCACTCCTCCATGAGTCTTTAATTCCTGAAAGGCCTGACTTGAAATGCATGCTCAGTTTTTCAAAGAGCTCCATATTCTTGTAGTAGGAGTCGTAAATTATTTTTATGTACTGGGGGAAGTAATTCTGCACCTCCATAAGGTCAACAGGCTCATCCATCTCTTTGAAAAGATTGAAAATTTCGGTACTTTTTTCATTGCCTGATTCAACATCAATAAGCTGGATTTTAAGATCCTTGATGATGGTTCTTACTATCCCGGCCTTTTTAAGATAAATTTCAATCTCAACAGGCTCTACGTAATAATTTTCGTTTCTATTGTTCATTGGGATACTTTTTTTTGATTTCAGACATTACATTTTTCTGCTGTTCAATATATACTAGAGCTTCAGCATCATTTATCAGTTTTTTTACTCTGCGATTATCAGAAGGTGCTGTCACCTTTATCTCTTCTACAATCTTATAAAAGTCTGCGTTCATTTTTTCAAGCTTTGCCCTGGAAAGATCCCAGAGTGTATCCCCCTTCTGAACAACAACTTTTTCACCATCAAGCATAATAAAAAGATTTGAAGGGTATATCCAGTTGGGATTTTTATTCTGAAATCCCTGATAGGATAATCTTGCGTAGCCGTTTTTGATTGCCACGTCATTAGCATAATTATAGATATCGAGATTGCTGATGGTTACACCGCTTTTTTCAAGAATTTTTTTCTCATCAGCATTGATTCGTGTGACAGTTATAATGCTTCCTTCAGGGGTATCCCCGGTGAGAAGTTCATCTTCAGTTAATATTGGTTCTATTCCGGAATCGCTTTTCCGCAGAAAAATAAATGAGATAATCGCTATAATTATCAGTAATGCGGCAACTCCTGCAATGAGGTATTTTTTGTTTACAGATGGTATAAGAGAGGGTTTTACTGCGTATTCTTCAGTTCTCATGTCAGGAGAATTCACAGCAGCTTCTTCCCCCTGGCGGGAGGATTTTTTCCCGGATGCTGCTTTCACAACAGTGTTTATGTCATTAAGATATATTTCCCGGGAATAGATCTCTTTCCTGTCACTGATCTCTCTTGATAGCTTGTCTATTTCGCTCCGCATTGAATTATATATTTCTGAATCCTTCCGGTCTTCATAGAAAAGATCAATGAGATTTCTTAATCTTACCCTGTCTTTAACAATACGGCTGCAGAGCTTTTTCTGTGTATCAGCAAATGCTCTATCATCCAGAAGGGTTTCATCATAATAATCAGAATAAAAATCGGCAGCCGCGTCACCGGTTTCCTCAAGGAACTGGTGGCAGCCGTTGTTATAAAAAACCATTACTGATTTTAAGGCTGCACTATTGCTCTCGATGAGATTGTAATTAAGTTTAGTTATATTTTTCTGGTAAATATTTTTTAAAGATGAGCTGAGTTTCCGGTCAGTAGTATTCATTACATGAACTTTTAAAAGAGAAAGGGTGTTGAATAACTCTTTCCACCTGGATGGATCTGCTGACATGGATTCCAGTTTTTCGTTTATTGCTGATATGTTCTTTCCGGCAAGCGCCTCGATCAGTTCACGGTCAATAATCCGGTCTGTGTAAATTTCCTCAATTGTGTCGCAGGTTATGAACTCGTACTGTATTCCGTTGAGAAGAAGATCTCTGTCAATATCGTGGAGTTTTCGGATGTTGGGATTGCCGTCGTTGAGAATAAAAACCGGTGTGTCGGTGGAACTGAAAAGGAGTGATGACTCCTCGTAAGCTGTATAGGTTACAATTATGGCCCGGGCTTTCTCCTTTAATATTGCTTTTGCTCCTGAATGTGATTTGATAAAATTAATAACAATATCATTTTTCTGGTTTTTCTTCTCTTTATAGGTTAGCCTGAGGTTAGGGGTGTTGTCAATTGATTCTATTTTTAATCCGTCGCCGGTGAGGTAGTTCATGCCGGTAAAATTCTGGTCAATAATGGTTGCGCTTTTAAAAAGTTTTTTTATCAGGTCAGTCTGGTCAGTATTGTCAGAAAAAAGACGGATCTTCCCCTCCCTGGTGTTTTTATATTTCAATAGTCCTGAAATATTGATGATGTTCTCAGATGGAAGAATAAGTTCCCGTATTTTATTCGGGTCAATGCGAAGATGTGAAAAGCGGCTGTAATAATTCCCCGGATACTGATATGATGTAAAATATCCTCCGCTGTAAAAGACCGGATTTGCATCAAATATAATAAAACCTGATCCGCTGTATCTGCCGTCATTTCTGCTTATTCCGGAAATACCTTCATGAATCGCCGAAATATCGGGATATTCCGTACTTATGGATTGAAGATCGAAAATATCTTTTCCTGAATGTACAATCTTTATATTTCCGTTACTATAGAATACCCCTATGAAATGGTCCCTGTGGGAGATATTTCTTTTTTTAGGCAGTTCAGGAATATCCTTGTCAATGTTAACAATAGAAACATTCGTAAGATCAAGACCGAAATTCCGCTGGTAATCGAGAAATCTTTTTAAAGTCCCTTCACTCCCTATGTATCTGTTGGACTGAAAATTTCTAATGTCAATATTGAACTGTTCGTGGGATGGATCCCCTTTTATTGTATCTGTAATTACAACATTTTCAATTAAAGGGATTATTTCTACAGGGAGATCCATCCATGTGCCTATTCTGATAAATGGGCGTTCATCCTGGATAGAATCCCCTGTGAAAATAATAAAGCATTCAGTATCTACCAGAAAAAGACGGTCAGAGTCATTTTTTATAATTTCATCAAGTTTCATTCTATTTCCCGCTGTATTAAAGAGATTTTTTTAGTATCAGTATTACTGTTAAAGGTCAGTATTTATACTTAAAAATTTTACTAAGGTAAAAACGTCTGATTATTCCCTCTGCCGGAGGGGAGAATCAGAATTTGCTTTTTACATTAAAAGAGATCTTTAGAAAATATTACTGTTAAAATAACACTTTAGATGTAATGAAGTAAAGATGCAATTAAAATTTTTATAGAATTAATACTATAACTGATGAATAGTGGTTAAAATGATGATGAAAACCTGTAAAAACAGGTTTGATTTGCCGATAGATTAATGATAACCTATATTTGTGTAAATTTGAAGCCATGAGATTATTAAACAGAATAATAATATATTTATATTTTCATTTTACCCGCATGACCCTACTTCTGTTCAGTGTCATGTTCTTTCTATTGTTTGCAATCATTGCTGCGGTTGTTTTTCAATCGCATGACGTTGTTACTGATCCTGTAGGGTGGGCCCGCCCTGCTGCCATATCCCCTGCCGGGGTGGAGGCAAAAAATGTTAATACAGTCAGGAAAGGGAACCTGGTTGCTGCTGTGTATGAAGGGGAGGCGGCAGGGGATAAAATTATTTATGTATCGATCTCTTTTGACGGAGGGATCAGTTTTATAGAGCCTGTAGTAATTACTTCGATTGATTCAAAGATTAATAACAATCCCAGAATCACGGTTTCATCCAGCGGGGTTCTCCATGTAATGTGGCATATACTTTCCGGAGAGGAATCTGAATCAAGAATGTATTCTTCAACCTCTTCAGATATGGGGGCATCCTGGACAAGTCCGACAGAAATTACATTCGGTCTTCAGCTGGAAATGCTGCCGGTTCCGGTAATTGATGACAGGGATGATCTGCATCTTTTTTTTACAGCTTATAAGGATGGGCAGTTTAATCTTTTCCACTCTGCTAAAAGAGGAAAGAGCGGATCTTTCAGTAATGCTAAACCACTCGCCGCACTTGCCGGAAATATAAGAGGGGCATTTTTCCCTTCAGTAAAATTTGAAGGGAGAAAGGGGATTATAGTATGGCAGAGTAAAGAGGAGAGCTTTATAGATCATCTTTACAGTGTAAGATCTGATAACTACGGGCAGAGCTGGAGCCGTGTTGATAAGATTACAACCGGGAGATTCAATAATCAGGCCCCTTCTATAGAAGTTTTTGATGATACTGTATATCTGGTTTTCATGGATAATAGTGAGAGAAACTGGGGGATCAGGCTTTTAAGAGGATACAATATGGGGGCCAGATGGGATGATGAATCGACAAAAGTTTCTGAAACTAATGCCAACTGTTATGCACCTTATATTACCCTGGGGCCGGACAATGAACTTCTTATAATCTGGCATGACTTAAGAGAGAGGGGGAGCCGGATTTTTTACAGAAAGTATTCAACGAGGAGTAAAGAGCTTCTCCCGGAGTTGAGGCTCTCTATGAGAAATGTTCCGGCCCGCAACCCGGTTGGAGTGCGAACCGGAAGAAATCTTGCCGTATTCTGGGAGGAATCGGGGAGGATCATAAGTAATCATAGTGATATAACCGTTAACCCCCCTGTTGTTTTTTCCCGTACTCATCCGGAAAACCGCTGGAGTAAAAATACTGAGGCAGTAATTGAGTGGACCAGGCCCGGTGATGATTCCGGAGTAGCAGGATATGCAACACTTGTGGATAATAATCCTGAATCAATACCATCGATCCAGAATTACAGGTTTGATGTTAACAGGGCTTATCTTACAGGACTTAATGACGGTATTACATATTTCCATATAAGAGCCATTGATGGTGCTGGTAATATGAGCCGTACAGTCCATTATAAAATTCAGGTGAGTGCCAATCCACTTGCAATGCCCCTGGTTGTATCACCGAGCCATCCGGAGAATGAAAAATCTCCGTCAAGGGATGCTGCTTTCAGATGGGTAGTAAATGATTCAAGAAGACTAAAGGGTTTTCTATATAACCTTGAAAAAGATAGAAGCAGAAAGCCTGATAAACTTATCCAGGATTTCAGCCTTAATTTTAATAACCTGGAAAAGGGTGTTTACTTTTTTAATATTGCTGCTGTGAGCAAAACAGATCAGGTAAGCAGGGTTACAACTTACACCTTTATTGTAGGCGATGATGCGGATTTTGATGCGGATTATATGAAGGGTCTCTCTGATAAAGATTTTGATATGGCTGACGGAAAGCCTGTTGTACGGCCAGGGATTCCATTTTTAGAAATCACTTTCCCTTTTGCTGATGTGTATAACAGGAACAGTTTCAAGGGAATAATCACTCCGGTAAATATCCGCAGGGATTTTATTGAGGGGTATTCAGTTGTGCTCGGGAAAGAAGAGAAAAAACCTCTCAACAGGATAAACCATAAGTCAGAAATAGTTCAATTTTCTGATCTTAAAAATGGTCATTATGCTTTTGGCATAAAAGGGAAATACTATAGAATTATCCATGGGGAGAAAAGATATTACTGGACAGAACCTGTTTTTAAAACCTTTACTATTGATGTTCCCTTTCAGGATACACCTTTTGACAGGCTTTACGGCACCCTGGTGCAGAAGCTGAAAGATACAGAGCCTGCGGCAGTTCCTCTGATCATTATTCTCTCTCTTATCGCTGCTGTATGGGGATTTGGACTGAAAATCAGTTTTTATTTTAAACTTCTAAAGTATCGTCTTAGACTCCGTTTAACAAGATAACCTGAGTTGTAGCAGTATTAAGATGTTGTCATTCCCGCGCATGCGGGAATCTCAGAACTCCTGATTTTCCCAAGAGATTCCGGCAGTGCAGCCATGATGGCTGCCTGCAAGCACGAAACAGGATGTTTGAATAATGCTTGTCTACGTTATCACTTCGGCCGGAATGACAGATTTTACCTCTGAAATCCTACTACCACCACCGGTGTATAATCCGTTTACCCCTTATTTTCTTTGACATAAATACAACTCTATCGCATAAGTGTTAAGATCATGAATTAGTTTATTCAGAATTGAATAGTATTTCACAGGAGAATTATGAAAAAAATTTATATATTTCTGCCGGTTTTCTGTCTTTTGCTTTCTGCAGGGTGCTCCCCTGTTGACCAGGTGAAGTGGGGGAGCGTGGATCTTTTCGGGAATCAGATAAAGGTGAGAACCATAACATCTTCAATAGCCGGGAGGAGCGGGTCGGTTGTCTGGGAAAAGGGGGAAAAATCTGGTGATGACTCTTCAGAAATAGTTGTAGCAACTATCAGGCGAGGAGATGAGGAATCGAGGCTTCATTTTTTGTACAACAGGGATAGTCGTGAGTGTACGATTATTAATTTTAAGAGAAACGGAGAACATCTTTCTCCATTTATGATTTATAAATATCTCGGGAGGGGCATATAAGCCCAGTTTTCGGGAGTTAAAATGAGCGGGCGAAGGGGCTCGAACCCTCGACGTCCAGCTTGGGAAGCTGACATTCTACCACTGAATTACGCCCGCAATAAAGCCAGTAAAAAGGGATATAGATAATATATCAATTCTTTTTCAGTATTTATTCCGAAAGATATTTTTTAGCGTAATAATTTTGTTGCTATACCCCCGCCGCCTTCGGCGGCGGGGGTATTAAACTATTTTATACTAAATAAAAGTTTAGAAATTAGCACTGATCCTATTTCCCCAATTTTATTAACAAAAAAGAGTTTTTTATTTCTAAAAAATAAGAGATAATAAATAACTGTACTTTTTTTGTAGTTCATTATAATATAAGTGTAATACGATAATGAATTAAAGCTGTCTTATAAATGATTATAAAAGCAGAGTAAAATGAGTTTTTTAATTAAAATACAATTCCGATTTCTCATGGCGATTCTTCTTTTCTCATTATTCGCCCCATATCATATCTCTGCCCAGTCTGTAAGGGATATGGACCGGGAGGCGCAGAAACACTTTGATGATAAAGAATTTTCAAAAGCTGTAGCAATATGGCTCAATATTCTTGATCTTGAACCTGATAATCTGGAAATCCAGAGAAAAATTGAGATGCTTTACGATATGAAGCAGCGTAAGGATATTGAGCTGGAACGGGCAAAATTTAACTTTAAACTGGCCCGAAGAGACCTTATAAAAAACAGAGATGATAAAATTTCATTAAAAAATGCCCAGTCTAATCTTAATGCTGCCAGAGAGAAAGCCTCCGTGGCTTTTGAAAGTTTTGTAATTGCCTACAGAATAGACCCCAGGGATCCGGAAATGCAGTTCCTCCGGGAGGAAATGCAGAAACTGGAAAGATTTATTGTATCAGAGGATACCAGGCTGAAAGTAACAATAGCACAGAGGGAGAGGGTGGATGCCTTGAAGGCACTGGCTATTGCTGCAATGAATGAGCGGAGGTATCAGGATTCACTTAAGCACTGGGAGGAGATTTTATCCTTTCTTCCTCAGAATATTGAAGCTCTTGAAGGGAAAAGGCAGGCAGGGCTTGCTATTGAAAATGCTATAAAATATGAAAGTATCAGAAGATTTATGGCAAGCGGGATTGTTTTTTTTAACCAGGAGGAGTTTACTCTTGCCAGGCAGGAATTTATAAATGTTCTCCAGCTCGATCCTGCCAATGCCGCAGCGGATGAGTATATTGACAGGATTGATGACAGACTGAATGAGAGGAGACGTCTTGAACAGAGGATGAGACAGGCTGAGGTATTTTACGCCTCCGGGATTAACAACCTGAGAGAGAACAGGTTTGATGAGGGGAGGGATGATTTTGAAAATGCCCTGGCCCTTGTTCCTGATTACAGGGATTCCAGACAGAGACTTCTCAGTATCCCGGGTTTGAGAGCTGATTTTGCAAGAAGGGAGAGGGAGAGAAGATTAAGGCTGATAGATACTGAATTTCAGAATGGATTGATCGCCCTTACCCAGCAGCAGTATCAGGAGGCAATCTCTGCTTTTGAAAAAACACTCAGCCTTGATCCTGAAAATCAGCTTGCACTTGTGTATATTCAGAGGGCAAAGGATGCCTTGCTGCAGATAGAAGAGGAGATTGTTGATAATAATTCACCATATTTTGATCTGGTAAATTCCCTTGTGGTGTCTGGAGAAAAGTTGTTTAATGAAGAAAAATATGAAGAATCAAAAAAACGGTGGGAGAAGATTCTTGAACTTTTCCCTAAAAACAGGCTTGCAACGGAGTTTGTCCTTAAATGCGAAATGAAGCTGAATCCTGAGAGAAGAGAAACATTTGCTGAGAGGCTGGTTTCTGAAGGGAATGAATTCCTTGAGAAAAAGGAATTCCGTGACGCAAAGACAAAATTTGAGCTTGTAAAATCTTTCTATCCGGAATATCCTGATATAAATAATCTGATTGCAAGGTCGGATAGGGGGCGCGGTTCTACAGGGGGTGTATCTGTTGTACTCTCCGGGACAGACAGAAACGAAGTAGAGAGGCGTTACAGGCTTGGGATGTCATACTATCAGAGAGGCGGGGTTGGAAATCTGAATCGCGCTCTAACTGAACTTCGCTGGGTTGTTTCCAGGGATCCGGACAATATAAGGGCAATTGTCGGGGTAAACAGGATTGAAGCTCAGCTCAGATCGGGTGCGGCAGGTTCTGCAGTTGCGGAGAGACGGACAGGTCTTACTCCTGAGCAGGAGGCTCTGGTCCGGACCTATTACTATCGCGGGATAAACTATTACTCTAATAATGATTTTAACAGGGCTATTGCAGAATGGAGAAAGGTGCTTGCCATTGATCCGGGACATGTTAATGCCAGAAATAATATTCGCAGAACTCTTGTGCTGCTTGGAAGGTGATTTGAAATGAAATCTGACCAGAATATAAATCAGAAAGATACTGATAATAATAAAAACGATCCGGTGAAAGGGGGAGTCAGATTCGGGATAAGGTTTAAAATTTCTGTAGCAATTATATCTCTTGTATCTCTGATAATTCTTTCAATCGCAGTAATGGTAATCTATAGAGAGAGTAATTTATTAAAGGAACAGATTGTCGGTTTCGCTGAAAGAGAGGTTGAGCATCTTGCAAATACAGCGCAGCAGACTATCGGTATTGATGAACTCGCACTCTCCGATGCTGTAAATGAACTCCGCAAAATTGAGTTTTTCCGTTACGTTTTTGTTCTTAATGCCAGAGAT
>Ga0334889_1005249_pt1 | contig 10873 bp, 9 predicted proteins | sample GraSluR1_MG_2_FD_207222 | JGI IMG/M metagenome (GOLD analysis project Ga0334889, IMG submission 207222) | Sludge microbial communities from methane-producing bioreactor in Wageningen University, Netherlands - Granular Sludge_8_08-R1 | ecosystem: Engineered > Bioreactor > Anaerobic > Unclassified ... | reverse complement strand
CTACCTTCGGGTGCTCTTCGCCCGGGCGGGAGAGCCCCGCTGCCCCTGTTGCGGGGAGCCCCTTCGAAGCTCTTCGGTGGATGAGATTGTTGCGGGGGTTTTTCGTACATACGAGGGACGACGGGTGGAGGTGCTCTCCCCTCTGGTGCGGAACAAAAAGGGGGAGCATCGTAACCTTTTGGCGCAGCTACGCAAAAAAGGTTTCTTACGGGTTCGGGTAAATGGGGAACTCGCCTGGCTGGAAGAGGATATCCCCCTGGAGAAAAACAAAAAACACACCATCCAGATCGTGGTGGATCGTCTCAGCCTTCGGGAGGAGCACCGCAGCCGCCTTGCAGAATCTGTGGAGACCTCCCTGAAAGAATCTGAAGGATATGTGGATTTTTTTGTGCACCCCGAGGGGGAGGAAGAGCCTCAAATCCTCTCCTTTACGGAGCACCTCGTCTGCCCCGGCTGTGATCTCCCCTTTCCGGAGATTACGCCGAACCTCTTTTCCTTCAATAATCCTCACGGCTCCTGTCCTTCCTGCTCGGGGATCGGAAGCCGCTCCTCCTTCTCTCCCCACCGGGCGATAGTCCCCGGTGAATCGGTGCTGGAGGGGGCCTTTCTCCCCTGGAAGACCAAACACTACATGCTCGATAAAATCCGCAAGCTCGGGGAGAAAAAGGGGTGGGATCTCTCCCCCCCCTACGAAGACCTCCCCCAGGAGATTCAGGAGGAGCTTCTTCAAGGCTCCTCGGAAAGACTGGAACTTCTCTTTCGGGAGAAAGATCAGGAGCGCATCTATCAGGGGCGCTACGAAGGGTTGCTCCCCTGGCTCGAACGGCGCTGGGGGGAGACCGAGTCGGAGCACGTGCGAGAGGAGCTGGAGATCTTCCGGGTAGAGGAGCCCTGCGAAGTCTGCGGAGGGGTGCGGCTGCGTGCGGAGGCGCTGGCGGTGCGTATAGGCCCCTGGTCTATCGGCGATTTTGTTACCATGCCCATCCAGAACCTCCGAAGCCTTCTCGATTCTCTTCAGATGGAGGAGCAGAAACGCCCCATCGCGGAGCGGGTGCTGGGAGAGCTTCGCAAACGCCTGCAATGTCTGGTGGATATCGGAGCGGGGTACCTCTCCCTCTCCCGGCGGGCGGATAGCCTGAGCGGGGGGGAGAGCCAGCGCATCCGCCTGGCTACTCAGATCGGCTCCAAGCTCACCGGGGTGCTCTACGTGCTGGATGAACCCACCGTGGGGCTTCACCCCCGGGATACGGACCGGCTTCTCGGCATCCTCCGGGAGATGCGCGATCTGGGAAACTCCATCCTCGTGGTGGAGCACGACCGTGAGAGCATGATGGCGGCGGACTATCTGCTGGAACTTGGCCCCGGAGCGGGAGAAAAGGGGGGGTATGTGGTCGCCTCGGGAACCCCTCAGGAGATGCAGCAGGGAGGCTCCCCCACGGGGCTCTATCTTCAGGGGAAGGCCCACGGAGCGGTGCTTCTCCAGAAGCGCCGCAAGCCCAAAGGATGGATAGATATCAAGGGGGCTCACAAATTCAACCTCCGAAATCTGGATGTCACCCTTCCCACGGGGCTCTTTCTCGGCCTCTCGGGAGTCTCCGGATCCGGCAAGAGCACCCTCCTCTTCGATGTGCTCTATCAGAACCTTCAGCGGGCTCTGCACCCCCGAAAGGCCTCCGCCATTATCCCCACCTGCGCCTCTTTGGAGGGAGTTGGAGAGATCGAAAATCTGGTGCTCATCGACCAGAACCCCATCGGACGAAGCCCCCGATCCAACCCCGCCACCTACACCGGGCTCTTCACCCCCATCCGGGAATTCTTTGCCCAGCTCCCCGAGGCCCGCATGCGGGGGTATGCTCCGGGACGGTTCAGCTTTAACGTCAAGGGGGGGCGCTGCGAAGCCTGCAAAGGGGATGGAGAGGTAAAGGTCTCCATGCTCTTTCTTCCGGATGTTTACGTAACCTGCGATGTCTGCGGAGGAAAGCGCTATAATGCGGAAACGCTTGAAGTGCGCTACAAGGGGCACTCCATCGCAGATGTGCTGAACCTTACGGTGGATGAGGCGCTGGAACTCTTCGCAAGCCACCCCCGGGTAGCCCGAAAACTTGCGGTGCTTCAGGATGCGGGGATGGGGTATATCCGGCTGGGGCAATCCTCCCTTACCCTGAGCGGTGGAGAGGCCCAGAGGGTTAAACTTGCCACGGAACTTAGCAAGCGCTTTACCGGCAAAACCCTCTATCTTCTGGACGAACCCACCACGGGGCTTCACTACGGAGACGTCAAAAAACTGCTGGTGCTCCTGCACCGCCTGGTAGACAAGGGAAACACCGTGGCGGTGATTGAGCATAATCTCGACGTTCTCGCCTCGGTGGATTACATCCTCGATCTTGGCCCCGAGGGAGGGGATGAGGGGGGCACCATCATGGCCTCGGGAACCCCCGAAGAGGTAGCCCGGTCCGGCAAGGGGCACACCGCCACCTACCTTGCAGAATATCTGCACAGTCTGGGGGGAACAGCGCTTTCACCCCCGCGGCAGAAATCTATATCACAAAGAAGGAAAAACACTCATGACCAGGAAAAGACAGCCTAAAGAGAATGCGGGAAGAAAACCCCAAAGCACCCTCGCCGGGGAGCCTTCAAGGAGCCGGGGAAACCGGGAGAATCGGATAGATCGGGAAAACCCGGAGAATCAAAGTAGCCCTAATGCCCGCAATGATCGAAAAACCCGGAATACGCAAAAGCCACGGGAGAGCGTGGATATGCAGAGAATAGAGAGAAATCAGGAAGAACTCCTCTACGGAAAACATGCCATTCATGCGCTTCAGGAACTCCCCGAACGCATACAGCATCTCTACCTTCAGGAGGAAAAACAGGAAGAGGAAAAAGAGCTTCTTGCTCTGGCGGCAGAACGGGGCATTCCCTGCAGCGTTCTTGACCGACACCAGATGTACCAGCTTCTGGGGGATGCCAAACATCAGGGGATGGCGGCGGCCATGCTTCCCGTCCCCACAGTGCCCTTCGATGAATGGGTGGGTACCCAGGAGAGCAGCGCTGAACCCGCCCTGGTGGTGGTGCTGGATCACATTCAGGATCCCCAGAACATGGGGGCTGTCATCCGTACCGCCGAAGTAGCGGGAGCCCAGGGGGTACTCTTTCCCGAACGTCGGGGGGTATCCCCCACCGAAGCGGTGGTGCGGGCCAGCGCCGGAGCAGCCCTCCGGGTTCCCCTTCTGCAATGCGTTAATCTTCCTCGGGCCCTGCAGGATCTGCAAAACCTCGGCTTCTGGACCATGGGGATGGACCCCGCCTCTCCTAATCTGCTCTGGGAAAGCACCTCCCTTCCCCTCCGGCTCGCCCTCGTGCTGGGCTCTGAGGGGAAAGGGCTCTCCCGGCTTGTGGCAGAGCGGTGCGACGAACTGGCAGCCCTCCCCATGCTCGGCAGCACGGGATCGCTCAACGTAAGCGCCGCCGCAGCAGTGGGAATCTTCGAATGGGTGCGGGAGGTGCGGAAGAAGAAAGTCTAAGCTGGCAGAAAGCTGCACTACGGGGCAGGAGGGTGCCCTTTTTCGAGATTTCTATGGCAAGGAATGGTTAGAAATCAATTTCCCCTGTCCCGTTTAGGGGTGACATTATCACTGTCCCGTCACAAAGCTCAAATTCTGCTTGACATCTTCTCCCAGGATCTTTATAATGCTCAACGTTGCACTCGGGGCTGTGGCGCAGAGGGAGCGCGCTTCCTTGGCATGGAAGAGGTCGGGGGTTCAAGTCCCCCCAGCTCCACCACTGGAAACAAAGGGGTTTCGGCTTTTCGCCGAAGTCCCTTTTTCGTGTCCAGACACCAGATAGACACCAGCCAGAATCAAAAGTATCCGCAAAGGTGCATTTGATACCCTACGAGGATCCCGCAGATCATTCCCACGCGCACTCCCCCGAAGAAGATACTCCCACAACACCTTTCTCCTGGTACGCAAATAATTCGGCATGCCTCATGAAATGGCCGCGCAGATTCGCAGAGCATGAGACGAGCCACAAAGATATGGGCCTATGCCGGTATGGAGATAGGCATTTACTGAGAGCTGTGTATGCTATAATGGTTAAGTTGTAGCCTCATCTGAGGTGGAGGGTAAAGCTGGTTCCTAGCTGTTTTCTGTGGGTGTCTCCGCGGAGCAGATGTGGTGTAGATTTTATAAAATTTACATATAAGGTGTGGAAAAGGTGAAAAAATGCCAACTTCCCATAATTTACCTTATGGGAAGTTGGAAACTGAAAAATTTTTGATAGAGTTCGTGCTTATTGACCTTTATCGACCTTTGTCTTGTCTTAAAAATAGAGACATGCAAAATGTGGAAGGATATGCCATGCCTGACAGCGTCTTCAACATCCTTACGCCGAAGCGTACGAAATCGTCCCCACAGGAACGGGAAGTCTTTACACCGGAAGATACCAGAAATTTTTTAGGGACAAAGGATTTCGGATTTTGGAGAAAAAACGCCCGGAACGCTACGGGGTACCTCTTCTAGCCCTCTATTCCGGAGCGAGACTCGAAGAAATATGCCAGCTTGAGATACGGGATGTCCGTAAGGTAGGGGATATACGGTGCTTCGACATCAACGACCGGGGGAGACAAGGCGGTAAAGGCCGATGCGGGAAAACGCCTGGTTCCTCTGCCTCCTCAGCTTATCGCTTTCGGATTTCTGAAATACTGGGAGACCATGGAACGGCAGGCAGAGAAGAGACTCTTCCCGAGCCTCAAAAAAACACCTTCCACCAACCATTTGCACCACCTCGCCAAATGTTTACCCGATACCGAAAGGTGTCTCATGGGCATAGAAAAGGGCGAGAAGAAGGCCTTCCACAGTTTTTGGCATACCTTCCTCCTGGCCTGTAAGGAATCCGGAATGCCCCATGAAATGGCGGCACAGATCGTAGGGCACGAGACGAGCCACAAGGATATGACCTATGGACGATATGGGGATAGGTATTCCCTTGGGGCTGTATACGGGAAGATGGCGAAGATAAAGATTGAAATAAGATTATATGCAGTTCGGTATAAAATGTGGAATTCCCCTTTTCTTCGGAATCTTTAAATAAGACGTATGAGAGAAAAGCCTCTAGTTGGCTCGATTTGGTAAACTTTTCTCAAGGGTGAGATGTATAATTTTTAGGGAGGAATGATAAATGGAAAAAGATGGAATATTAAGAATTAAACGTAATGATGATAGGAGCGTAGGAGAAAAGTTGAAGATATATTGTGCTCAGTGTAAGCGTGGAACGAATCACCTTGTACTGAAATCCGTAAACATTGAGCATTCAAAAGTAATTGATATCGACCATGATGGGTTTGAGATAACCATTGATTGCTCTGATGACTATCAAATTATTCAGTGCCAAGGTTGTGAGACAGTCTCCTTTCGGCATGAAAACTGGTTTTCTGAAGATGTGGATTACGATTCAGACGGAAGAATAATTTACCTCTATCCAAAGCGATCCGAGGATATGTATCATATCGGCTACCACTACGAAGTTCCGAAAGTCTTACAACAAATTTATCGCGAAACTATCGATTGCTTCAACAACGGTTCGTTCATACTCTGTGCCGCAGGTCTTCGAGCGATAGTTGAGGGGATTTGCGCCGATCAAAATGTCACAGATGGTCCCGTTGAACCTAAAAACAACAAGAATGATGGTATGGGGGCGCCGAATGAGGAAAAAAGGAGTAAGAATTTGCAAGGGAAGATAGGTGGGCTCAAAGAAAAGGGAATTTTGACAGAAACCCATGCTAATATCCTGCACGAGCATCGCTACCTTGGGAACGGGGCCATCCATGAACTAAGTAGCCCCTCCAAAAACGAACTTGCTATAGCAATCGAAGTAATAGAAAAGACTTTTGATATTGTTTACGGGCTTTCTGACAAGGCAGATATATTGTGTAGGAGAAAAGCGAGTAAAAATGAAAAATAAAGAAAAACGATGCAATGCATAGTCATAAATGATTAGCAAAATGTTAAAAAACAGGGGCTGTATAAAATTATCTAGAGGAGCCGAAACAAGAAGATCCAATGAAGGAGAAGTGGCTCTTCTCGAACCTGAAGAAAACCCCCTCCACCAGCTATTCGTATCATATCTCCACATGGTTTACCCAATACCGTAAGGAATGTGGGGTAGGGGTAGAAAAAGGCGAAAAGAAAACCTTCCACAGTTTTCGGCATACATTCCTCCTGGCTTGTAGGGAATCCGGAATGCCCCGTGAAACGGCTGCGCAGATCCGTAGGATACGAGGCGAGCCATAAAGATATGACCTATGGCCGGTATGGGGATAGGTATTCCCTGGGAGCTGTGTATCCTGGATTCCCGGCGACACATAACGAGTTAGCCGGGCAAATCCTGTAACAATCGATATTTGGCCGTTTTCAGTTGATCGAAACATCGTTATGTGTTATGGTTCACATAACGAGGTGATGGGGTCATGGCAAGCATTGTATTTCAAAAAGATAAACGTTCCGGAATCACCTATGCTTACGAATCCGTATCCCACTGGGACAAAGAAAAAAAGCAGTCGAGAGCAAAGAGGACTTTGATTGGCCGACTTGATGAAGAGACCGGCAAGATCATCCCCACCGATGGCAGGGTGCGGAAGAAAAGGAACGAGCAGGCCCCGGCAAAACATGGACCTGTTCCTGCCACTCGAACAGCAAGGCTTTTCTATGGAGCAACCTATCTCTTTGATGCCATCGGAGAGAAGCTGGGAATCACCGAAGATTTGAAGAAATGCTTCCCGAAGAGCTTCAAGCAAATTCTCTCCATAGCCTACTACCTGATCCTGGAGGACAAAAATCCTCTCTACCGGTTCGAGAAGTGGGGGGCTCTGCACAAACACCCCTACGGAGAAAATATCAGCTCCCAGCGGAGTAGCGAACTCTTTGCGTCCATCACTGAAGAAGGGAAGTACCAGTTTTTCAAGCTTCAAGGGAGAAGGCGTATGGACAACGAGTTCTGGGCTTACGATATCACCTCCATCTCAAGCTACTCGGAATGCCTCGGCCAGATCCAGTACGGCAATAACAAGGAGGATGACCGTCTCCCCCAGTTGAATCTGGCCCTTGTCTTCGGCGAGTCCTCAGGGCTCCCTTTCTACTATCGCAAGCTGGCCGGGAACATCCCCGATGTCAAAACGGTGAAAACTCTTCTGGCGGAGCTGGATATTCTCGGATACTCCAAAGTCAAGCTGGTCATGGACAGAGGGTTTTACAGCGAGGATAACATCAATGCTCTCTTCAAAAAACATTTTAAGTTTCTCATAGCAGGCAAGATATCTCTCTCGTTTACGCAACAAAACCTGGAGCCCCTTTACGAAGAGTTTCGCTCTTGGGATCACTTCAACGAAACCTACGAGCTTTACTGTCATACGGTACAGGCAGAATGGAATTACAGGCAGCATCGGCCGTACAAAAGAGATATTATTTCAGAATTCAGGCGCATCTATGTGCATTATTACTACAACATCGACAAAGCGGCAGAGGAAGAAAAGGCCTTCAACCACCGACTACTCGTCCTTAAAAGAGAACTTGAGTCGGGGAAAAGAGTCCCGGCGCACGAAAACCGGTACCGCAGATTCTTCGACATCAAAACCACACCACAACGGGGCACCAAGGCCACCATCAAGGCAGAGGCGGTAGCGAGGGAAAAGCGCTATTTTGGCTTTTTCGTTCTCCTCTCGAATGAAAAGATGGATGCCGTTACCGCTCTTCAGCTATACCGCAATAAGGATCTTGTGGAGAAGGCCTTCGGCAACCTCAAGGAGCGTCTCAACATGAGGCGGACTCTTGTCTCCTCCGAGCAAGGCCTTGAAGGAAAGCTGTTCGTGGAGTTCATAGCCCTGATTTATCTTTCTTACATAAAAAAGCAAATGCAGGACTCCTGGTTGTTCAAAGACCACACTTTGCAAAGCGCCTTAGATAATCTTGATGTAATAGAGTGTTTTGAAAGCCCCGGACAAAAGCTTCTTGTCGGTGAAATTCTGGAGAAGCAACAAGAAATCTACAAGGTGATGGATGTCCCGCCGCCGACCTCGTTATGAGTAGGCGGGAATCCAGGGTGTATGGGAAAATAGTGAGGTTGAGGATTGACATAAAATAAGATTCTGTTTGCAATTTTTTCTATTGAGCTGTATTTTTTATGGGATTTAAAAGGGCAGCAAAAAAACTTTCTTGGTAATAGTGGTTATGTTAAGTTTCTGAACAAAAGGATTTTTGGGGTAATTTCTATGATGAAGCGTTATGAGTACTGGCAATTAGAGTATAGAAAATACAGGTACTTGAAGCATATCTCTGACCAAGAGCTGAGGCAAAGAGCCAAAGATATTATGACCAATTGCATCACGCTTACGGAGGAACAGAAGATAGGTTTTCTTCCAACTAATGAAGGTTGTGCCACATGGATGCGCCTATGGACTGATGTCCTTGAGGAATTTGTGATTAGATTTGGCCCTTATCCTGCTGGTTTTGATGATAGCTTCATGAAGGATGTGGTGCCCCCAAATTTTAAATGGCCATATTCGGCTACTGCCATAAAAAAAGTAAAGGATCTTAATTTGGAGATGGGAAAATGTTTTGTTAAGTTTGGAAAATATAAACACCTTGAAAAAACGATAGCTAGTGGCAGAATCAGGTTTACAGGAGCTTCATCATACCAAGACCCATCACTAAATCATGCAATTCGCGATTCTGAACTTAAAATCGAGATTCATGCTCACCCCTCAACCGTAACTCTCACGGTCATAGATGAGAGATCGGGGAAACCCAAAAGGCAAATTGAACCCATTGGAAACATCACCTTCGCGCAAGAGACTTCTACGGATTATTACGTGTATTGCTTAGCACAGGCTTTTTCCCCTAGATTGATAGGGGATTTTGAAGCAGATTCGATGATTGTTATCCAGAAACCAGGGGAGTTTTTAACAAGAATAATGGTAGCATTAAAAAATGAAATGATGCATGGTTGGTCCTTTGATAATAAAAATGTGCGATATGTTGATCCTCTTAGGTCAAATAGAAATGACCTTGATGTCTTCTTCAATAAACACTTCCGGTATGCTTATCAACGAGAATATAGAATTATCTGTCTTCCAAAAGAGCGCATAAAAAAACTTGATCCGATATTTGTTCATGTGAATGGGCTTCGAGAAATCGCAACCTTGGTGCGCTGTTGAATGTTCAACGATATTATCTTGCAACTTTTTGAGCGATGTATTTTGCTGAAAAGACAGTGACAAGACTATTAAGCAGAAAGGAAAAGCCATGGGTGTCGACAGCTTGATGTGTGATGATATTTATATTGAATCCTCTTCGGGAGAAACGGTTGGCCCAGTTAAGTCATCTGTGCAAGGAAACAAAATTTTTATTGGTGATGAGACGCTTGTAGTCGAGGAGGGGTGGAAAATTCTCCGGCAGTTGCCGAATGGAAAGATGGAATCTTATTTAGTTCTTCATGTTGATTTTCACAAAGATCCTTTTGGTGGTGCTCTATCGCACTACGAAATAACTACACGGAAAGGTTCCTCTTTAGTGCCTGTTCCCTCGTGCACAATGATAAATATATCGCAGTCACAGGGAATCCAAATCGGCAACGGTAATATTCAAAACATCGTCACTTCTATTGAGGTACTTACAAAAGCCATTGACTCTGCTGATGTCTCCGAAGACCAAAAGAAAGATGCAAAAGCCAAACTTAAAGCTTTTCTTTCTCACCCTCTGACAATATCTGTGTTAGGAGGAGCTGCTAGCAAGCTGATTGGGGGCCTATGAATAGAACAAAAATACAACTCTTTCCTGTCCCAAAATGAGTCTGCAAAAACGTGAAATGGATCTCTGATATGGATTGCTAAAAGAGAGATGGGGGGATCCCCCCGGAATTACACGAGGGTATTTAAGGAAAATGACAAAACTAATGGTAGTGTATGCTCATCTGGAAGTTTTTTTGACAAACTTCGAAATGTTAGTAATACGGTATAAAGAATTTGAAAAAATTAATTGTATGTGCAATAACGGTAAATTGAATATTCATGACAAAGAGATTCACGTTAGGTTGTTGACTTATCTAGACATTATTCTTGTTCAACTACGAGCTATGTGTATCGAAAATAAAAATTTAAAAAATAATTTTACGTTGCAAAATATTTTGATAGAGCTTGGGGAGGAAGGTTTGGCAGGGGAAGTGGATAAAATGTTGGATGAGCCTTTTCTTTTTTTGCCCTGGGAAGAAGGTGGAAAAAGAACAGAAAATATGTCGATAAAGTCAAGCATAAAATTCCTCTCTGATAAGTTTATTTGTCATTATGACTATTTTGATAAATACAAAGATTTCGACCCATCACGTGCTGGATTAATTGAGGTAAAGCTTAGAAATCCATACGAAAAGGTAAATTTAGATTACATAATTAACAAAATAATCGCTATAGTGGAGCAAGGATTGTCTCTCCATAGGGAAAAGAGAGTGCCATCAAAAAATCTTAGTTGTCCTTCTCCTGGGCCAAAGGATGTGTAGGAAACCCCGGAAGTGACAAGATCTGGTTAAGCCTCTTCAACTTGATTGAGCGCCTTTCCCAATGTGAGTGTGCAAATCGTACAAATCGTGCAAATAAATCTTCGGTATAAGGCAGTGAAGGGCTCTGGAGAGGGATTGAGAGAACGGAACGAGGCCATGGGTGATATCCCTTCTCTAAATAGTGAGTGAAGTTAAGAGTTGAGGTGGGAGTTATACTCAAAAGTGGTGTATGGAGTGTAGACGAGAAAAAAGAAGCGGCGTATCCTGCCGATTGGGCTAGGAGGCTCACAATCGACATTTGGAGGGATACGCCATGGAAGAGTTTACAGGAGCC
>Ga0334889_1005245_pt1 | contig 10884 bp, 10 predicted proteins | sample GraSluR1_MG_2_FD_207222 | JGI IMG/M metagenome (GOLD analysis project Ga0334889, IMG submission 207222) | Sludge microbial communities from methane-producing bioreactor in Wageningen University, Netherlands - Granular Sludge_8_08-R1 | ecosystem: Engineered > Bioreactor > Anaerobic > Unclassified... | reverse complement strand
GACAGGTGCCGAGATTTGCTTATGAGAAAATCTATACATCTGATGCAGAAGGAGACATTACCTACAAAGCGCCTTTTTACACTGTTGTATTGCATAATGTTGATACAGATAATGAGTATATAGAAATTCAATAGTACGCTTCAGACGGGTATGAAACAAACCAGCCGAAAATGAGATTTTCCGACTTGTGGGAACAAGCCCAACAGAAATATTTTGATAAATTTGAACTTGAACGGAGGGGCTGCATGGTAAATGAAAAAGATGCCATGGAGATAATTTTATATGCCGAAGAAAATGATGTTGACATTTGGTTAGATGGCGGCTGGGGAGTAGATACTCTCTTAGGAGAGGAAACAAGGGGCCACAACGACATTGATTTGTTTGTGGGAAAAAGCAATAGAAAAGTATTTCTTGAAATAATAAAAGAAAAAGACTTTGCAGAATTTATAGAAGCATATACGACAATAGATCACATGGTTTGGAAGGACTGTCCTGGTACATTAAATTTGTAACACCTATGCCTAATAGGTATACTGTCTATTAGGAAAGGAAATGTTATGAAAAAAATCACTGATGAAACTCGTATAAGAGTAGTATGCGACCATATTCAAGACGGAAGGACCTTGAAGAGTCTCGCAGCCGAATATGGCGTATCCCCTGCCACTGTTTCAAACTGGGTGCGTGCATATCGTGAAGAATGCCTTACAAACGACGAACAAAAATCCAAATTGGAACTCATGGAAGAGAACCGCAAATTGAGACAACAGAAAGCAGAACTTGAAAAGGAGATCCTTTTCTTAAAAAAAGCAGCGGCATTCTTTGCGAAGGAAATCGAGTAGTGGCATATCGATTTATCAATGAAAATCAGAAAACATTTGGCCTTCGATGGTTGTTCTCTCGTATGGATATATGCTCTAACGCATATTACAATTACCTGAAACATGCCAATGCAGATCGTCAGAAAAGGAAACACGATATTTGCCATATGATCAAGGACATATATCATGAACTTAACGGCATTATCGGTCACCGCAGTATGCGAGTTTTCCTTGCACGAAAAGGTGTCGATCTGAGCAAGACCACTGTTCACAAGTACATGAACAAGGAACTGCATCTGCACTGTATCTGCAGACGAAAGAGACCCGGATACAGAAAGGGGCGTGCTCACAAGCTCTTTCCGGATCTGCTGAAACAAAATTTTTTAACAAGGAAGCCCAATCAGGTCTGGTGTACGGATTTTACATATTTATATTTATCAAACGGTACTCCACGTTACAATTGCAAGATCATTGATCTGTTCGACAGGAGCGTTGTTGCAAGCGAAAACGATGCATGGATCACCTGTGATCTGGCTGTCAGAACATTGAAGAAAGCCATTAAAGCTACAAGTTATGATAAATCGGGACTGATCTTACATTCTGATCAGGGAAGCCAATTCGCATCCCGGGATTCGCGATGTTTTGCAGAGACAATGGAATTTTACAAAGTATGAGTCATGCCGGATGCCCATATGATAATGCACCGATGGAAAGATATTACAATACGCTGAAAAAGGAGCTTATTTATTAGTATCGCTTTGATAATGTCTCGGAGTTGGATTATGCCGTATCGGAATTTTCATATTACTGGTACAACCAGGTTCGTCCACAATCGTACATTGGATATCTGACTCCCTTTGAAAAACGTTTCAGATCGGGATAATTATGCACAGGTGTTACAAAAAAGCTTGACCAGTACAAATCATGAAAGAATCAAATTATCACTTGGTAATATGAGTCCAGTCGAGTACAGACATAGTTTTGGTTTAAATGCATAAGTTTTTTAAGATATTGTCCGCATCCCCAACCCTACTCCAATGAGGTTTAAATTTTTTGACTCCAGCCAATTTCAATTTTATTTTGAGGACATCTGCCGGCGCATAAACCACAACCAGTACAGAGCTGTTCAGAAATGGTCAGTTCATTCTTATTATTCCTGCCAATTGCGAAATATAGGCAACATTGCTCACAGATATTACAGTCTTCCAAACAGGTTTCGGACAGAATAGCCTTAAAAGGTTGTGGTCCAATATCTTCAAAAGCAGAAAGTGTTGATAATGCCACTCCCCGTATTTCAGAATAGTCATTATGACAATGACTTGACATCCAATCGTCCAAATCATTTAGTATTCTCTCAATTGCAGGATACCCCTCAAGTTGAATAACAGATGCAAGTTGAGTGGCTTGTGCCCCAAGCATAATATAGCCCAAAACGTGTTCATAATTTGTAATGCCACCCACACTACATATTTGAAAAGCCGTGTTTTGTTTTAGAGATGCAGTTGTGGCAAGTGATATAGGCCTGATATTAGCACCGGTATAGCCTCCATAAGTAGGCATTTTTGCAGTTTGGTTTTCAACATCAATATCCATCATTCCTCGAAGCCCATCAATCGCACTTACTACTTTTACACCAGCCTCATAAATCGAGTCAGTAAGAGCAGTAGTGTTACCAGCCTCATAAGACAGCTTTACAAACACAGGAATACTCACTGCTCTTACAGCGGCCTGTGCAAATTCAGAAACAATTGATGATTTGTCTACAATCATTCTATTTCTTGCGCCAATTGGAGAGGCTAAGCTAAGTTCAATAGCATCCGCACCCATGCGTTCTGCTTTGCTAGCCAAATAAGAAACTTCCGATGCAGAACTGCCCCAAATACTTATAATGATTTTGCAATCTTTGCGATCTATGCTTTCAATTTCTTTTTCCCAACGCTCCAAATGCAAATCAGAAAACATCTTGATGTTTAACACATTGTCTTCTTGAGAATACATGTGCGGACATAAAGCTTTGTGCGCTTCCAAAGAAATAGTCTCTGTAGTTACTGCTGATGCACCCGCATCAATGCACTTTTGAATTGACATGCCATCTCTTGCCCAGGGACCTGCGCCTATCATTATCGGGTTCTTTAGTTTTAATCCATTTAAATCAATTGACATAATTACATCTCCTTAAATGTTATTCAAACAATTCGTAAATGTTTTTAGTATTACCGCAGGAACGACGTATTTTTAATGTAGACTGCAATATGACTTCCTGAGGGATGTGTGGTGAAATATTTTTGTCTTCAATAATATCAAACAGCATACGTGCGGCAAGCATTCCCAAACGTTTTGCGGGGATATCCATACACGTTAGCGGAGGTTGTACAATCGGACAAATCTGCGAATCTGTCATGCTGGCAATGGCTAATTCCTCGGGCACTTTTATTTCATGAACCTGTGCTGCCTTCATAACTCCCAGTGCTTGATAGTCATTAGAAGTCAGCAACGCCCGAGGCAAAAGTTTCTCTTCTATTAGTTTTTCGCATTGTATATAACCGCCTTGTACGCTATTTTCAGCAAAATGAATGTTTCCATGTACATATCCTAGGGCTTCAGAAATGGCGGCTTTATAGCCTTTACCAATTTGCTCTTGAACTTCATTTTTCTTTTCTTCCAAAAGCAAATCGATTGTTTCATAGCCATGTGACACTAAATAGCTAGTCATTTTATTGGCATCATCAGCGTAATTAATGTAACACCTGTCATGACAACCTTTTAAAACCTTCTTGCCAATGTGCACACAAGGAATATCTTTTTCAATTAATACTTCTGTATGTTTTTCTTCTAAAAGTGAAGCAACTAGAATAATTCCATCAACCTGCCTGCTAACAACCATTTCAATATAACCACGTTCAGTAAGCGCATCACATCTGGTATTGCATAATAAGACAGAATGCTCTTTGCTAAGCGCAACAGTTTCAATGCCAGAGATTACCATTTGATAAATAGCACTTTCTATATTTGGTACAAGCAGAGCAATGGTTTTTGTTTCCCCTAAGTTTAAACCTCGTGCGAACAAGTTGGGAATATAGTTATGTTTTTTCATAACTGCAAGTACACGAGCACACGTTTCGGGCAGTACTTGTTCCGGATGATTCATAACACGAGATATTGTAGCAACAGATACTCCTGCTTCTTTTGCTATTTCTTTTATATTCATAAAAGATCCTCCCAACAAGAATTATATAAAAATTATTGCTACAATGCAATTAATTTGTAATCGGTTTCATAAATTTGTCAAATGTTATTATTGACAAAACTTGTATGTTAGTGATATTGTTAACCTATAGATGTAACCGGTTACATCTATAGGTTAATTAGTTATTCTTTATTGAAAGGAGATAATATGAAACTTGAGAGAGAAAAATTAGATGTCATAACTCCAGAAGAACAAAAGACTGGATTGTGGGACATCGCATTCATCTGGTTCTGTGCAAATGTTGCAGTTCCACGATTAATGATTGGTGGCTCACTTGTCGAACTTGGCTTTTGGCAAATGCTACTTATGATAACCGTTGGTAACATTATTGTGTTCCTGCCATTGCTAGCTTTAGGTAATATAGGTTACAAAGTAAAAGTTCCTACAATGGCAGCATCAAGAATGACATTTGGAATTAAAGGATCATACATACCTTCAATAGCAAATGGGATTCAATTGCTTGGATGGGCTGCAAACGTAAGTGTAATTTGTGGCAGTTCAATCAATGCTATTGTTGCAAGCATGACAGGGTTCGACAATTTGATGTTATGGATAATTGTAACTGCATTAGTACAGTTGCTTATTACTGCATACGGGTTCCGTTCAATTACCTGGTTACAACGTGTTTCAGTACCACTGTTAATAATTCTTACTGTAGTAACAGCTGTTTTAGTATTTAGGAAATATGGTTTTGATTCAATAGTGGCATACACACCAGTTGCAGGACTCTCGATAATGCTTGGCCTTGATATTGTGGCCAGCAATGCATTTGCTTGGGGGCCAATGGTCTGTGATTATACTCGTTATTCAAAGAGTTCCGGCTCTGCAAGTTGGGGCACTCTAATCGGTTCATTTGCAGGTGCAGCATCATTTATGTTCGTCGGAGGCATAGCCGTAATCTCTACAGGTGACGCAAACCCTGTTGGTTTTCTTCTTGGTTTGGGTTTGGGGATTCCGGCACTTATAATAATAGTACTTTCTAGTCTTACAACTAATGTCCTCAACCTTTATTCTGCTAGCGTTTCTTTCGCAAACGTATTCCCGAAAATTGAGCCTTGGAAAATTATCGTTCCTGCAGGTGTTATAGTCGGTGCAGTTGCATGTGTCCCGAACCTCATTGGACACTTCATAACTTTTCTTATAATAGTAGGATCTATATTTGTCCCTTTGATTGCAATAATGCTTGTCGACTTTTTCTTAGTTAAAAAGCAAAAGGTGGAACCGAAAGAAATGTTAAATAATAACAAGTCATCAAAATACTGGTTTAAAAATGGGTTCAACTGGAAAGCTTTAATTGTATGGTTCCTCGGTATTGCTCTCTATAATATATTTGCGTATTTTTGGCCAGTACTCGGATCTTGTGTTCCAACATTTATTATAATAGCATTATTATACTACATAGTGGCCAAGCCATCATCGGAGGTAGCTTAATAATGAACAAACCACTATTAATTAAGAATGCAAAATTACGAAACGGTAATATAGTCGATATTTTTATCAAAGATAAGAAAATTGAAGAAATCGCTCCTAATATAGAGGTAACTGGTGCAGATATTATTAACGCAGAAAACAACCTTGTTACACCACCGTTTTGCGATTCGCATTTACACTTGGATGCCACCCTCAGCATAGGAAAACCTCGCTACAATATGAGCGGAACTCTATTGGAAGGTATTCAAATTTGGGGCGAGCGAAAAGACGTATTAACAAAAGACGTGATAAAGAAAAACGCAATTGATGTAATCCATTGGGAAGTCGCAAACGGTTCTATGTTTTTAAGATCACATGCAGATGTAACCGACATTACTGGAATTGCAGTTGAAGCACTACTTGAAGTCAGAGATGAAGTGAAAGAAATTGCAGATTTGCAGATAGTTGCTTTTCCGCAAGATTGTATTTATACATTCGATGAGGGAGAAAAATTACTTGAAGATGCAATGAAAAAAGGCTGTAATGTTGTCGGGGGTCTGCCTTATCTTGAACTAAGCCCCGAAGACGGATTGAAAGACATTAAATATGTTTTTGATTTAGCTGAAAAATATGATGCGATGGTAGATGTGCATTGTGATGAAAATACAGATGATCAATCCAGATATGTCGAGGCAATGGCTAGAGAAACGATAGTGCGGAAAATGAACAAACGAGTAACCGCCAGTCACACGACAGCAATGCATAATTACAACAACGATTTTGCAGGAAAACTAATTGGTAATATCAAACGTGCTGAAATGAATATTATAACAAATCCATTCGCAAATTCATGTCTACAGAACAGAACTGATGGTTATCCTCGGCACAGAGGGCATACCAGAGTTGATGAACTTCTGGCATCGGATGTTAATATAGCTATAGGCAGCGATGATATAATGGATCCATGGTATCCTATGGGAAAAGGTTCACCACTCGCTGGAGCAAATTTACTAATGAATTATGCACAACTGAGTGGATATAAGCAGGTACCACAATTGTTTGATATGATTACCTACAATTCAGCAAAAACTATGATGATCGAAGACTATGGCATTGAAAAAGGCAAAACAGCAAATCTTGTGATTCTAGATACAGACAATGAATTTGATGCTATCAGACTATTATCAGAAGCTAAATATGTGATTAGAAATGGTAATATTATTTCCAAAACAGAGCCGGCAAAGCGGACAGTATTCGAAAATGGCAAGGAAATCAAAATTGATTTCAAAGTAGGTCCAGAAAATTTATAAGGAGGTTACTATGGCTGACAGAAGAGATGATAAAAGAAGTAAAAAAATTATATTTGTATCAAGTTGCTTGCTTAACACAAACAATAAAGTGAAAGGGTTAGCCAGATATCCTGGGATGTGTAAGGATGTGTTTGATATTCTTCACAGCAATGACCTTGGAATACAGCAGATGGATTGTCCTGAAACGTTATATATCGGGATTCAACGTTGGTTTCACACAAAGAATTTGTATGATAATCATGGATTTAGAACTCACTGTAGAGAACTTGCCGAAAAAGTAGTAACTTATATGGAAGAGTACAAACGAGAAGGCTACAACACGGTTGGTATTTTAAGTTGCGATGGTTCACCAACCTGCGGTGTAAGCATTACGAGTTGGGATAAGAACTGGGGAGGGAGCCCAGTCGAACTCGACTATAACGCAGCCATTATTGAAGGTGAAGGTGTTTATATCGAAGAACTAAAAAAGGCTATTACAGACAGAGGATTAGAAATGCCTCCCTTATATGGTCTTGCCCTTGATGACGAAACAGCCGATATGGATAAAATTATCGGAGACTTTAGCGAGTTCATTAAATCGATTTGCTAGAGTTTAATTAGTTTCAAGAAATCAAACTGCCGATGAAATGCGGATAAAAAGTCTGTAGATAAGAGTTTTAGCCTTCTATGGAGGCTAGGCGCTTTTGACACTCGTTTGATTGTACATGCTATAGCCCTTGAAATTTCAACGATTTCAAGGGCTTTTTTGTTGTGCTTTTCCTCGTTTTTTTAATCGATATTTCCCTTGTCCTGCCCCCCTGTTTTTTGTGTCAGTTTTATGTTAGGATCTAAGCGATCTGAGGGGCAGCCCATTATAGATCTTAATTATGCAGAAGATTTAGAGAAGAATCTTTCGGGATATGAGGACATTATAATTATTCCGGGAAAATACGAAGATAATATTTTGAAAATACTGGAAGGGCGAAAAAGCGAGAACATTTTTATATATTGATCCATATGGCATAAAGGCTCTGAATTGCGGTATTTTTGAAGACTTTAGCAAACAGGGATTTAACAGCATAGAATTATTAATCAATATGAATTCTTTTGGGTTTATACGGGAAGCATGCCGAGCAATGAAATTATCTAAGAAGTATATAGTAGAAATTGATGAAATTATAGGTGACGATCTTATTGAATATGAACCTTCGCAAATGGATTCTTCTGAGAAGTCCATAAAGGATTTAGATAATATAGCAGGAGGAGATTATTGGCAACGTATCATATACGAATTAAAGGGTGAGACAATAGACGGTTTTCACGTTAGGCACACGGTTCAAAACATCGAATATGAGCTGGACCGAACAAATTTCGCGAAAAGATGTTGCGCAGACGATGCCAATTTATGTGAAGTAATAGACATAAACGCATCTGGAGCGAGTGAAGACGGGGGAAATGATGCACAGAACATTTTTGTAAGCAATATTCTGGCAAATAACAGATTCAACACTATGTTCCGGAAACAGTTGGAACTGTGTTCCGGTCTAGGAACTGTCGGTGCATATATCAGACTTGTCAATTATGATCTGATGAGTAACGGGGAAATTCGAGGCGGCAATATCACAGTTGAATATGTCAATGCATCCGGAATAGTGCCCCTGACAGTAGTTAACGATGAGGTCATAGAGTGCGCATTTATTGGAACCGATATTTTAAAAGGCAAAGAAGTAAATACCTTAGTGGTATTTGAACTCGAAAACGAATTATACAAAGTCACAAGTGTAACATATGACAAACAATATAAGGCTATTGAAGCGGACTTGGATAGAGAACTTGGGAATGTAAAGCCATTTGCAATTTTAAAGAATGCTGAAGTATGTGACATTGAGAACATGGAAGGATTTGGATTCCCCAAAATATGGAATGCAACACCTTATTTTAAGACAATAGATCTCATTTTTGGTGTACTGTCAGGAGACTTGGACAAGGCAGATAAATTACTGCTTGTCAATGAAGCATTAGTAGAGTTTGGACCAGATGGAAAACCGATACCACCGAACAAACAAAAACGAAAAATATTTACTATTCTTGGGAGCAAGTTTGCCGGAGATGATTCGTATGTTAAAGAATACAATCCGGAAATTAGAATACAGCAGGTTACAGACACTATTGAGCTGGCACTGTCTCTATTGTCTATGATGTTTGGTTACGGCACAAAAAAATATACTTTCGAGCAAGGGCAAATAAAAACTGCTACAGAATATATTGGCGAAAAGCAAGACTCAATGCAAGAGTTGAACAAGCAGAGATATCAGGTCACTCAATACATTACTGATTTAGTAAGAGCAATAATCTGGTACTCAAATAAATATAACAAAACCACCTATGATGAAGACGTTGAGCTTAGCATTGATTATAACGACTCTTACATTACGGACAAATATACTCAGCTTATCGAAATGCGAAACGACATATCAATCATAGGTGCTCCAATGCTGACTATTAGATATCTTCAGGAAAAATATAACCTTACCAAGGATGAAGCCAAGGCTTGGTATGAAGGAAGCTTCGAAGAAGACGATGAGACCAATCCTCTGGGGGGGGGTATAGCTGATAAAGGCGCAACCGAAGTTAAAGAAGCCACAGAGGACGTTGCAGGAAAGACATTAAACGGTGCACAAACCACCTCATTAATCAATGTTATACAGCAATATCAAAGCGGTACACTGACACACGCACAAGCCGTAAATATAATTTCAGTATCAATTGGAATTACAAAAGAAGAAGCGCGGGAGCTTATGGGCGAGGTAGTTTAGAATGGCACTGACACCGGAACAATTAGAAATATTAGGAGATGAAATAGCTCCTATATATCAGCAAATGGAGCAAGATGTTATCAATGATATTATTCGCAGAATTGCCGGTGCTAAGAGATGGACTGAGACTGCGGAGCTACAGGCTACATCGCTTCAGAAATTAGGTTATAGCCCAACAGAAATACAGAAAGAAGTTCTAAAAAAGCTTGGTGCAAACAAAGAATACCAGAAATGGCTTGCGACCGAGACTGTAGCATACAAGCAAGAAGTAAAGAAACTAATCAAAGACATTGTGGATGAGGCCAAAGACGCAGGAGACGAGCTTATAGCAGCTGCAGGTGCCATGGCATGGAACGAAGATATGCGTATCTGGTCAAGGGCAGGGAAGAAACTGAAAACTACTGGCGTTGCAAGCCGAACTGTCAGGCTGTTTAAGAAAAGGCTAAATAAAGACTTGAAGAATATTACCAGGACGACAGCTTTCAAAGAAATGGGCGGAGGTCTCACGAAGACTATGGACGCTTTCCATAAAGAAATGGATATTGCAATGGCCAAAGTTGCCAGTGGTACATTTACATATCAAAAAGCGATGGAAGATGCAACTGCTCGCCTTGCCCAAAGCGGAATCAGAGCTGTAGATTATGCATCGGGAATAACCCGAAACGTAGACGCTGCTGCAAGACTATGTTTACAGACTACATCATCTCAGCTAGCAGGAGCAGTCAGTATGTATAATGCAGAGGAAATGGGAGAAGATCTTGTTGAAGTATCGTCTCACATGGGAGCGAGGTCGGATGGTTCGTATGGGCCTTCGGATCATGCACATTGGCAAGGTAAGGTTTATAGCATAAGTGGCTCATCTCATCCGGATGAAAGTAGAAGACTTGGATATCCTATAAAAAAGCTCGCTATAGCCACAGGATATCCGGACAATCCTAGAGGGTTGTGTGGTTATAATTGTGCACATACGTTTTATACTTTCTTTGAAGGAATAAGCGAGCCCAACCCTGTAGAGGAAACACCGCCTCCTGTGACGATAAACGGTAAGGAGTATACATACTATCAGGCTACACAGAAACAGAGACAGTACGAGCGAGAAATCAGGGCATTAAAGAGACAGCAAGCTTGTGGCATCAATACAAAAGCCCGGATAAACCAAAAGACCGCTGAGTATAATTGAAGTATAGTCAATAAAATAGACACATTTTTTAAATATATTTTGGAAACAGATCATGCTTGGACCTGTTTCCAATAGGCCTCCTCAAATTCATTTGGGGTCATGTAATCCAGAGAACCGTGAGGCC
>Ga0334889_1005238_pt1 | contig 10901 bp, 10 predicted proteins | sample GraSluR1_MG_2_FD_207222 | JGI IMG/M metagenome (GOLD analysis project Ga0334889, IMG submission 207222) | Sludge microbial communities from methane-producing bioreactor in Wageningen University, Netherlands - Granular Sludge_8_08-R1 | ecosystem: Engineered > Bioreactor > Anaerobic > Unclassified... | reverse complement strand
AGACCAACGTAGAACATCGATAAAACACGATATTGTGTAATTGAGGATAAATCCTTAATAATTGTGTATTTTTCAAAATAAGCTTTCAATGCATCATTCTTTGATTTTTTTGTAAAGAATGTAAAAATTTTTCGATATTTAACGCAGTTGACAATATTGAGATGAACTCTTTCTGCCCCACCTATATGATAATATGGGAAAAAGAAATATATCTCATTGTCATAAAATGGAGAAAAAAATCCAGAAATTTTCCCCAATTCAATGAGAAAACGATAAATAAACTGTATGAATTTTTTTATGGGTATTATTCTGAACATCAAATCCTTCATTTATATCCAAGTCTGCACGTATTGTAATAATAATTTGGATAAATCATTATCTCTCAAATCATTATTATCTCAATTTTGAAATCCCTTGGTAGTTATATAACAAAGTGATGTAAAATTGGAAAAGGCCCTATATCCAACATAGAATTGGACAAAGGAGAATACAGGGCAATGATTCCGTTAGATTTGCTCCTCAAGATCACTGGAGAAGAATAAAGCCACAAACATGCTTGAACGACTGAATAAGGAACTGAAACGAAGATCCAGGGCCATTGGAGCGTTCCCCAATGACGCCTCTTTGCTCCGTCTTGCAGTAACAATCCTCATGGACATTAATGAGGAGTGGATCACAAGTCGTAGATATTTATCTGGCTCTGATGTGATTGTGTGTCAGGATACTCGGGTAGAATTTAAAACAGTTTAGATACACTGCCCTGGTTGATAAAACATTGCAACATTTTTTGATCCCTCACAAATTACATATAATTTTTTTTATTATCATAATTGTTATTACAGGATTGATTTTTATTGAACTAATTATACAAGAAATTGAATTCAAGTAGCTCATTTTTCTATTAGATATAGCGATTTTAACTAGTAGATTACAGATAAAATGATTTATTTCCTCTAATTCTTGCTTATTTGGTTGATATTTTTTTAAGAAAATCTGATATACATCCTGGAGAAATTCGGATGCCAGTTTAAATTCTTCGTTCTGGTTAAATTTTCCATCTGAAGATAATTTTTCCAGCAACAAAGCTTCATTAGGATTATTATTTTTACCAATTATTCGATTGAACAAACGATTACGAATAATCGATGTTCTCTTTTTCATTAGTTCATCATGTGTAGATGAGACATTTTGTTGATGAATTCTATATAAGACCAATGGTTCAGGTATATTCGAAATTTCAGTTAACAAAATGGCACGAGACCAATAATCATAATCTTCGGCGTATGCCATCTCCTGCTGATATTTTCCAATTTTTAATGAAATTTCTTTTTTTAACATTACACTTGAATTCGCCAAGCAATTATGGAACAACATATGGAAAACAATTCCATTTTTTGTTATAGGATATCGGATATCTCTAATTTTATTCCCCTTCGTATCAATCTGAACGATCCAAGATCCAACAATGCCGGATTCAGGATTTTGACGGAAAAAATCAATTTGTTTTTGAAATCGATCTGACATACTGATGTCATCACTATCCATGATTGCTAAATATTCACCACGTGCGATCTCAAAACACATATTTCGAGATTCAATCAACCCTTTTCTTTTCTGGTGAAATATTCTTAGCCTGGGCTCGTTTTTCGAGTAATATTGTAGTATTTTCATTGTTTCTTCGTCAGTATCATCACTTACAATAATAATTTCAAAATTCTGGAATGATTGATTAAAAATGCTATCTAAAGCTTCTGAAAGGTATTTTTCGGCTTTATAAATAGGCATAATTACTGAAACAAGCGGTAAATTCCCAGCCATAAAATTCACATTTTGATCCAGGATTCGGGTACTAAATCAGATGTATCAATACTTTGATTAAACCATCTTTTTGGTGCGATAATGGTTTTTTTTCGGTTTTGACTAAGCCAGGCTGCCCACCAGCTAAAAGAACTATTTGCGATTATATAATGTTTACAGGCAGCCATCAATCTTAGATCCTCGTATTCTTTATCAGGACCATTATTTGAGATATATATGGCCGGATAATTAATTTTTAAATTTGTTTTAACCCATTCAATGTCGTCAGAAAAAAAATAGAAACAGGGTTTAAAAATATGCTTTAAAAGCTCTTTCATGGCGTTATTATAATAATCAATATCACATATTCCATGGAATTGATTTGTCTCTGGATTTGATATGTAATCACCTCTTCTGATATGGACACAAATTGATTCCTCTTCTTGGATTTTCTCCAAAAATGACTTATTCAGTTCATCTGGTTCATTTTTTATTCTAAATTCTCTCAGGAGTTGAGATTTTATGTCCTTAAAATATTTTTCACTTTGCCAGTAGCCATCTAAATATACATCTGATGGTGCTTTTAAAATATTTGGATCGTAAGTAAAGGTTTTTTCTTTTATGTATTTCCGCCGATAATATGGTTTTATGCGTTCAATAGTATGAAAAATAGAATTTCTGTAGTTATTGTTGTGATCCTTTTTTAATGATCGAATTTCTTCACTTGTTGCGATTTCACCTGAAATACTCAAATTATCGAGGCGATACCTTCTTAAATTATAATTCTGAAATTCCGATAAATCAAGTTTAAATGGAACATGATGAATATTGGCAAGCTTAAAACCTAATGCATATTGGAACATCTGGTTGCCAAGGCCACCGATTAGTTTTACAATAATCATTTTAATCCCAAACATTCTGAAACATTATGGTAAGTCATTTCAACATCCCTGACATTTATTTTCCTCTTTTTTAAACCAAAAACAGCCACAGCCATAGGAGCATAATTCTGTTAAATTGGGATCAGCATTTTCAATAAAATCGTCCAGATTTGGATTGTCAGCGATTAACGAAAACTCAATAAGGTCCAGATCATTAAAATACGATAGAATTTGATTGTAGGTATAAATCCTGTGAGCATTAAATTGGATCTTTGCTTCTTTGCCGATTGGAACGACAAAAAGGAGGTTGCCACCCGGTGCTAACACTCGTTTTAGTTCATTTATGGCTTTTAAATCGCCTTCAGGATCTATAGGGTCTCCATATCTTCCAAGGCCAATGTGTTCAATTGTATGCATACAGGACAATGATTGAAGACTGTTATCATGAAAATGAAGTGATGTGAGATCGGCACATCCCATCTTCAGATTTGACAACGAGATATCTGCAGGGCGATAATCATAAAAATCTGTTTTTATAAAGGCGGATATTAAGGTACAGAAATAAAGGGAAGATGATATGTCAACGTGTAGTTCTGGTTTTGTCACAGAGAGAATCCGCGCAGCCCATGCAATATGATAGATATAGTGATGATCAAACGAAGTATTCCCGGTATTATCAGATATGCAGACCCATCTATCTGAATATGACATTAAAAATCGTTTATTTTTGTATATACGCTTGAAATTGTAGTAATCAGTAATAAATTGAATGTATCCAAAGAGATTTTTTAGAATAATTGTGAAATTATGCATATCAATCATTTTGAAACAAGCGATGTAGTTTTCTAAAGATCATTACCTTCAACCAACAGAATTTCCAATATTTTTTTACCAAATCATCATTAACTTTTGTTTCATCTCTCTCGAAAAAACCATGATTGTCATTTTTTGGATCATAAAAAATCCCCGTCCATTTATTCAGATAATTTTGCCAATCCTTCTTTTGTTGGCTTAAATTTGATTTCCTTACCTTGAAATTTGCATGGGAGAAGTGCTCAATGGATGAATCTTCAGCTTTTATTATTGAAAAATTATTATTCCATAATTTTAAGCATAGATCTCCATCTGCATGGTAAAAGTGATACGTATCTTCATCAATATATCCAACCTCTTTAAGTGCCTCATTCAGATACATTCCATGATTTACAAATAATTTATCTCCAAGGGTATAACCGATCCAATAATTATCCATCTCTGGCCAGTTTCTCCAGTTAAATGCAATTGCGCCAATATTATTTCCACATCCAATTTCTTTTTCGAATTGGTTGAATCCATTTATAATTGCTCCCGGAACGACCAGGCAATCATCGCTGATCATGCAAATGTACTTACCTTGAGCACACTTGAACCCAAGGTTCATAAAATATCCCCACGATCTTCTTTCAATTGGGTTTCCTTTCCAGGTTCCCCGATTGTGTTGAATTATCGTGATAATATCTTTTTGTTTTTTCAGCCACCCCAAGCTGCCGTCTCTCGAACCACCATCGATCACAATAATTTCAGATTTGAATTGTGCGTTTTCAAGTTCCTCTCTGACCGACTGAATCGTCTTTTTAAGAAATCTTTTTCGATTGTAGCTTCCGAGCACAATTGAAACTACAGGGTGATGATCGGCTGTCATTTATTAGTATATATTCGATTGAGAGAAAATATTTGTATCTCTCCGTCGTTTTCTATAGAGTAATATGCACAAAAAATAGAAAAGTCCTTGTATCTACTTTAAATTGGGAAATGGAGGGATAGTAGTAGATTCCCTTACCAATACTGAAGAGGGCATGAAGAATCTCAATACTTGGTTTTTTTGAGTAATGTTATGCGGAGAGGCTGACGGGCCGGTGCATGCAAGTTGAGATAATAGGATCGAGACGCACAGACAGAAAGGGAACACGTTCACTATCTCTGAAGACGCGATAAGGTTTACATCAGTCGATAATATCCCATGAGGGATATTGCCTTTAAAACTCAGGCATTTGAACGCTATTCGCGAGTGGAAAAAGCACTCGAAAATGCAATTATCGAGTCGAACCTCAAGTGAGTATCCACAAGAAAGATTCAGAACGTGAATTCACCTCTTGAAATGGATAAAATCTCACCCTCGTATATTTCGAGTATCGCCAAAGAACTTGATTCAAAGATCATAGTGTTTCTTTCACGCCCCATCGATACATATATGCCCTATATCTTCGTGGATGCCTCATATTTCACAGGTTAATGAGGGAATTAAATCTGCTAGCAAGGCATTAACTCATTGTTGCCGGTATCCGGAATGGCGGGATCCGTGAGATCCTTGGAGCCAGGATTGCAGATTGAATTATCGCAGCTTTCCTTCAGTGCATTGGAGAAGGATTCGCACTACTAATATCATCGAACGTGTCAATATGGAATTAAAACGCAGATATCGTTCTATGGAGTGCATTCCCTAATGAGACGTCCCTGTTGAGAATTGCCGGGTCTATTCTCATGGGCATCAACGAGAAATGGAGCTTATGTAGATGGCATTTATCTGGTGTAAACGAGATCTCCTCTGCCGATATAGATTCTGAAATTACAGCTTTGTCAGAACCGTCAGTCAATCCACAAAAGTAATTAATAGGTATTTTAGAAATTAATAACTAAATATGAAAATACTATACGATCATCAGGCATTTTCAATGCAATTGTATGGCGGAATCTCCAGATATTTCTCAGAATTAATGAATCAATTTATTAATTTTAGTGATATCGAGTTTAAAATTGCCTGTAAATATTGTTCTAATTCATATCTTAATTCAAATATTCGAGCTTATACATTCCCCAAAAAAATATCATGTATTGATAAATTATACGGCCGTTTAAATAAATGCAAGTCTCTGAATGAAGAATATTCTTTATCGCAACTTAGGTTAGGAGATTTTGATGTATTTCACCCAACATATTATGATAATTATTTTATTGATCATTTTAATGGAAAACCATTTGTTACTACCGTCCATGACATGATTCATGAATTGTTTTTTGAAATGTTTAATGATTCAAAGATAGTACTGCAAAAGAAAAAACTTATTGAGCATTCTGATGCGATTATTGCAGTATCCCATAATACGAAAAATGATATATTGAAATTATTTGATGATGTTGATGAATCAAAAATATATGTAATTCATCATGGTTATCCAGACAACACGAATCTTTTAAAAACAGATGAAAAAGGAAATTCGAATTATCTCTTATTTGTTGGAAATCGAGAAAGATATAAAAATTTCTTCTTCTTTATTTTTTCTATGAGGGCTATTATTAAAGAATTGCCGTGGTTGAATATTCAATGCATTGGTGGAGGAAAATTCTCTGTTAATGAATTGAAACTAATCGATATTTTAGGAATGACCGGAAGAATATTTCAGTGCGATGTTAGTGAGGATCAGATTGGTAATTACTATTCTAATGCACTTGCTCTTGTATATCCCTCCCTTTATGAAGGGTTTGGTATGCCAATTCTCGAAGCATTTGCATTTAATTGCCCTGTATTATGTAGTGATTGCAGTTCACTCCCCGAAGTTGCAGGAGATGCTGCGGTTTTTTTTAATCCAAAAAGCATAAAGTCCATTCAAGAAGCAGTTAAACTCTTGACTCACAATGAAGATACACGAATGGAACTGATAAATAAAGGTAATAGAAGATTAATGGATTTTAATTGGAAAAAAACCGCAAAATTAACAAAAAATGTATATAGATCGGTTTTTTAGAGAAATGAAACAGTATAATGTTGTTTTAAATAATCGATTATAGAATTATTTGAGATTTTATCATCTAAAAGAAATTTTTGAATTATTCCACTCATTTTTTTGCATTCGAGATATTGTTGTTGAGACACATTTTTTATTGAAGCGCTCACCCCACTATTTTCAATTAAAGCCTCGATATCTTTGACAAGACTTTCCGAATATACAGAATCAATTGTGCCAGATGGTTTAAACCCATAAATTTTCATAAAATTGTCAACCTTATCTGTTCTTGATATTGTTACGAACGGAATACCTACAATGGAAGCAAATATTAATGCATGCATTCGCATTGAAAAAATTATATCAAAATTAGAAATAATATCGATCATTTCCTCAGGTGTATAATATATTGGATCCATTATTGAATAGTCACATCTTAAAAATTTTGCAGTTTCCTTATTTGCTTCGTTATCAAAAAATTCACCTTCTCGAACCTCATTTGAGAAAAATACCGGGTAATACCCGTGTTTTTCCGAAATTGCTGAAATTGCATCTGCAATTGCAATTTTATATTTTTTTTCCTTTAACCATACCTCATTTATGACGTTGATACCAATTGTCTTTTTTTTTGACAGAATAAACCTTTTAATCTCTTTAGTCCGTAATGATTCCATTGGTTTTAATAAATATGCAGGATCCACCGACAATATTGGTATTTTATTCGGATGTAGTTCCTTACAGACTTTCCAGGATCCTAAATCGCGGACCGAAATCAGATCAGTGTTGTGAATCATATTCTTTGCAATTTTTTTTCCATATTTTGTAATTAATTTGTTTGCTCCTATTGAGAAAAGAATAGTTCTTTTACCTGATAACTTAGCATATGCTAATCGTTTCGCATTGTACTTTAATGGGAAATCAACACCAAGTTCATCTCCAATTAAAGTGCCTCCACCCGCAATGTAATAATCACATTTTTTAATGGTTTTTTTTTCTGAAGAAAAATAAAAGCTTTTAATAAATGAATAATTCTTATTGACGAACTGAGGTTTAATTGCATTTTTTGTTGCGATTATTATTGACAAATCAAGATTGGTATTATCCAAGAGTTCTAATATTCCACATAATATTGCATCATCTCCGATATTTCCGAAACCATATCCATTTCCATCAATTAATATTGACTTAGTCATAAACACATCAAATTTTTCGTTTTAAGTACTGAAAAAACGAATAGTCGGTCGAATAGTTAAATATTGTCCGATTAAATGAAAATTTTAATCTTTTCCACTTCATTGATGTTCTGTCATCTGGATTTTTAATTATCTCCAGTGCATCTGAAATATTTCTCGCAGGGAAATGATATTCGGCCCTAATTTTCGGATCATTGAAATCTTTTTCTATATTTTTATAATGTATGCCATTTGGCAAATGAAATACTCCGCCCTGAAGGCTATAGTTCAGTACGTTGTTTCCACGTAATTGATAATATCCCGTATCAACAAAATTTGCCACTCCATCAACGGTGCCATCGGAGGATCTTTTAATTGGGAACGGTTTGGGTTCGGGGATTAATTGAAATGTCCCTTTAAAGATATTGCCTAATGATAATTCTGGATTATCTGGTCGGGCATCATCGCAATGTCCAACCTCTCCTTTTTCATTTATTGCAAAGAAATCAACTCCAGTCCAGGATAGTCGGAGGTAACTCGGCTCATCAAACAACATTGATTTAATTGTCTGGTCATCGCAAAATTTTGCAATATATTGTATTTCTTCTTCAGTATAAGCTTCCGGGTAGTTTTTATTATTATATTGTCCTCTAAACCTTCGAACATGAACTAAAAAATTATCATTCGTAAAAAAATTAAAATCCTCCTCAAATCGTTCAAAAAGAGGAGGATACATTACATACACAACAGGGCATTCAATTCCATGATCTCTTAAAAAGAGCAATTTCTCTAAAAATTTTTCTTTTTTTACCATATGAGGGTGAAATGATCCATTAATATTAAATCTTCCATCCTGAACAACTTGAGTTTTGACTAATCTATTTAATGGTAAGGAAAGATTCGATGTCATTCGTACTTCCCAGTTTTGCTCTGATCCAATCATATCAAGAACATCATAAAATTTCTTCCCCAGCATAGGTTCGCCATGTGCGAGATAAAAAATTAGGTGCTGGTTTCCAAATGTATTTTTAAAAGCATTTCTCCATTCTTCTATTGTTCCATTGAAATGATGGCCTTTCTGCTTTACATATTGGCAATATGGGCAATGATAATTACACGCAGAAGGATTTCCATTATACATCCAGAGAATTATATAACTATGACGTGAAAGCATTCTATTAACGTATTTAGAAATTAATTTTATCCCTTTTTCGTTTGGATGAATTGAGTCAGCTAATCCTTCTTTTATGATGCGAAAATCTTCTTTCCAATGTTTATATACATCAACTAATCTTACTTTCCTAGCTCTCGAGATCTCAAAAATAATTGAATTATATTTTTCGATTTGCTTATTTATTTTTATATCATTTGTAGGGTTTATCGTTAAAAGAATTACTTTTATATATTTATCATCGAGATTTAATACAATTCTGGAAAAATTTTCTTTAAATTCTTGAATTGTTAATTTATTATCTGGATTGAGTGCATCATTCATACCGAATCCGACAACAACATAATCGGGCTTCTCATTTATTATATCAGAAATCCGATGCAAACCATTCTTGGTTGTTTCTCCCGCAATACCTTTATTCAATATTGTTATTTTTTCTTGGCCATATTTTGCTACAAGTCCTTTTTCCAATTCTGGAACATATAATTTAGTAATTGAATCGCCAAAACAAATTATCTTTTTATGATCCGAATTCATTTTCATTTCATCTTATCCTTATTTTTTTAATATCAAATTTTTTCAGTTCTCCAATTTAATCTTGGTCTGATTATACCTGGCCTTGATACGCTATAAACTCCACCTGAACCATCAAGCTCACTAATTATCAATTCTATAACGTTATCTTCCTGAAAAATATACTTTACATGTGGTATTTGACCCCATATTGAAATGGAATAGGTTCCAGCATTGAGTAGATTTCCAGGAATCTTACAAATAGCTAAATATTGGCCTGGAGAATACGAGGTCTCGAATTTATCGGTACAATCCCAATCTCCACTGCCGAATACCAATATTCCGGATTCGGTTGTTAATCTAATATAATTATGAAAATTATTTATATTCTTTTTTATAGTAAAAATTATTTCGATATACATAGATACACCAATGGAAATAGAAACTGGATTTGGATCTTTTTCTGTGAATATTCTTACAGAATTTAATCTTACGTAATCGTCACCCGGGCAGAAAGATTTTGGATAGTATATTGAATTGGAATTACGATTCACGCCATCGTTCAAGTAAAACGAAATTGCTTCATCAGAAGTACTATCAACGACGATTTTTCCCTCTTTAATGACAATTGCCCTCTGGCAAATATTTTGAATTGCAGCCATATTATGACTAACAAGCAAAACAGTCCTACCTTCATTTGAGACAGAACCCATCTTACGGAGGCATTTTTTTTGGAATTTTGCATCGCCTACTGCGAGGACTTCATCCACCACCAGGATCTCCGGATCCAGATTCGCAGCCACCGAAAACGCTAACCGCACCTGCATCCCGCTCGAGTACCGCTTCGCCGGCGTGTCAAGAAACTTCTCCACACCTGAGAACTTCACGATCTCGTCGAACTTGTCATCGATCTCCTTTTTCTTCATGCCGAGGATGGCGCCGTTGAAGTAGATGTTCTCCCGGCCGGTGAGCTCGGGGTGGAAGCCGGTGCCGACCTCGAGGAGGGAGCCGACCCGGCCCTTGAGGTGGATCTCGCCTTCGGTGGGGGTGGTGATGCGAGAGAGGATCTTCAAGAGGGTGCTCTTGCCGGCGCCGTTCCTGCCGATGATGCCCACGACCTCGCCCTGCTCGACCTCGAAGTTGATGTCCTTGAGCGCCCAGAAAGTATCATGCTGATATCCAATGCTCTTCAGGCTTTTGATGGGGGATTTGAGTACATTAGTGAAACTCTCCGTGAAGGTCTTGTAGGTCCGGTCCATCCCGATATTGTACTGTTTGGAAATATTCTTGAAATGGATGATTGGTTCCTTGTTGCTGTTTCCGGCTATCATTTATACCAGATCCGCGAAGTATTTCTCTGTATTCTTCAGGTAAAGGACTCCTGTGATAAATAAAACAAAAGTTAGTATGGTAGATATTCCAAGACCATACCAATCTATGGGCATATGGCCGAGTAAACAGGCACGATGCGCATTAATGAGGCCTGTCATAGGATTCAGATCAAGTAACCACCTGAGATTTCCACCAACGATATCTGCTGGGTAGATGACAGGAGATACAAACATTAAGAGTTGAATGAAAAACGGCATGACAAATTTCACGTCTC
>Ga0334889_1005232_pt1 | contig 10911 bp, 7 predicted proteins | sample GraSluR1_MG_2_FD_207222 | JGI IMG/M metagenome (GOLD analysis project Ga0334889, IMG submission 207222) | Sludge microbial communities from methane-producing bioreactor in Wageningen University, Netherlands - Granular Sludge_8_08-R1 | ecosystem: Engineered > Bioreactor > Anaerobic > Unclassified ... | reverse complement strand
GATCGACGTACCGCGACACGTCGTAGCGCTCCCAGTCCTTGAGCGTGAAGGGGCTGGGCGGGATGCAGGCGTAGCCGTAGACGTCGCGGTCGCCCAGCATGGATCGCCGGCCGTGAATGTATTCCCACACCCCTTGGTCGGCGGCGGCCAGGACCGCGGGTTCTTCGGACCGGCTGTCGTCGTTTCCGAGGATCAGGAACACGCGAGGATAGGCGTTTGGCCCCAGTCGCTGGCGAAGGGCCCGCAGCCGGGGGACCAGGAAATCGCGGATGAACTCCGGCTGACGCGGCGGCCCATCGCGAAGGGGCGGCAGTTCGATGGGCAGCAGATCGCCACCCAGGAGGACGGCCTCCGGCCGCTCGCGCTCGATGGCATGCAGGAGCCGCTCGTACCGACTCGTCCGCCCGTGGAGATCGCTGACGAAGAAACAGGTGGCCATTCGCTTGATCAGTCAGAGACGCAGGCCCGGCTTGTCCACACCGCCTGTCGCGATGACACGGCTCCCTGTGTATGGTACCGGATATGGCGGTCGGGCGGTACGCCGTTCCGGGGCCGTGTGCGTGGGGGCCCGTACGCATACGATGCGCGGCCGTGGCATGAAAGGTGCTTCGGAGACCGAATCGGCAAGGGGGCTGGCGGGTATGGGGAAGACTTGGAGGTACAGGCATGTTCGCATCGGTCCGTGAGGCATTGAAATACGCCGCCGACCACGAAGTGGCGATGGTTGACCTGAAAGTGGCGGGGATCGCCGGGCAATGGCTCCATATCACGATCCCGGCGCGGAATTTTACGCAGGAACACTTCGAGGAGGGCGTGGGGTACGACGGTTCCTCCGGGTCAGGATTCACAAGCGTCGAGAGCGGGGATGTCGCGGCTCTGCCGGAGCCGGAAACCGGCTTCATGGACCCGTTCGCGGAGTTGCCGACGCTGAGCTTCGTCTGCAGCACGGTTACGGCCGACACGAAGACGCCCTACCCGTCCGACCCGCGGAGCATCGCGAAGCGGGCGGTGGACTGGATGCGATCCCGCGGCATCGCGGACGAGGCCCTGATGGCCCCGGAGTTCGAGTTCCACGTGTTTGACCGGGTGGACGTGGTCACCGAGCCGTACGACGTGCATGTGGAGATCCACTCGGCCGAAGTGGCCAACGACGGCAGCACGCCGCCCATTCCGCGGAAGCGGGGCTACCTGCGCTGCCCGCCGTCGGACCAGTTGCACGACCTTCGCTCGGAGATTGCCCTGACGCTGGAGCAAATGGGCATCTGCGTGCGATACCACCATCACGAAGTGGGCGCCCCGGGCCAGTGCGAGATCGAGGTGGGGCTGGCGCCCCTGATGCGGGCCGCCGACCAGGCGATGATCATCAAGTACGTGGTCAAGAACGTCGCCCGGCGCCGGAACAAGCTGGCCACGTTCATGCCGAAACCCCTGTTCGGCGAAGCGGGCAACGGAATGCACGTGCATCAGAAGCTGGACAAGGGCGGCCAGCCCCTGTTCTACGATCGGGCCGAGCGGAACTACGCCAACCTCAGCGACCTGGCACTGCGCTACATCGGCGGGCTGCTCAAAAACGGCCGTGCGATGACCGGCCTGACCAACCCTTCCACCAACTCGTTCAGACGCCTGGACCCCGGCTTCGAGGCCCCGGTAAACCTGTTCTTCTCCCTGGCCAATCGGTCCGCCGCCATCCGCGTGCCGCGGTACGCCGTGTCGCCGGCGGAGAAGCGGATCGAGTACCGCCCGCCGGACTTCACGGGCAACATCTACCTGACTCTGGCCGCCATGCTGATGGCCGGTCTGGACGGGATCGAGACCCGCGTGGACGTCGCCGCCGGTCACTTTGGCCCGTTCGATGTGGACATCGCCCGGCAGAACGAGGAGTTCGTCCGCAAGATCGCGCCGCTTCCGCGGACCTTGTATGACGCGCTGGACGTGCTGGCGGCCGACCACGCGTTTCTGACCCGCGGCGAGGTGGTTCCCGAGAGTTTCGTGGGAAACTGGATCGCGGCCAAACGCCGGGAGGAGACGGACGAGATCGCCGTCCGGCCCCATCCATACGAGTACCCGTTGTATCTGGATTGCTGAATCGGTACCGTGGTCGTTTCCGCCCGATCGTGGGGCGATGCACGGCGTCTGAAGAGCGGGGATCGCATGGGTTCTTCTGTCTTCAAGTCCTACGACGAAATGACGGCCGAGGACTACGCGGCCATCGGGCTGATGGGCGGGCTGGAGGTGCATCAGCAGCTCCAGACGCGGCGGAAGCTGTTCTGCCGCTGTCCGGCCGGCCGCTACAGCAGCGAATACGACTGCGAGGTGCTGCGCCACATGCGGCCTACGCTCTCGGAACTGGGCGAGTACGACGGCACCGCCCTGATGGAGAAAAAGACGCGGAAGAACATCTTCTACCGCATCCATCATGCGACCGTGTGCACGTACGAGATCGACGACACGCCGCCGTTTTTCCCGGATGAGGAGGCGGTGGACATTGCCCTGGAGATTTCTCTGCTGCTGAATCTGAACATCGTCGGTGAGATGCACATCGCCCGCAAGCAGTATCTGGACGGGTCCATCCCCACGGGGTTTCAGCGGACGGCAATCCTCGGCGTGGACGGCTGGATTCCGTACCGCGGCCGGCGCATCGGCATGAGGCAGCTCTCGCTCGAGGAAGACTCGTGCCGAGAGGTGTCGGACGAGGGGCATGACCGGGTGCTCCTGACGGACCGACTGGGCATGCCGCTGATCGAGGCGGTGACGGAGCCGGACATGCGCACGCCCCAGGAGATTGCGGAGGTGTGCCAGATCATCCGGCTTGTCTGCCGGAGCACAGGCAGGGTGCGGACGGGCTACGGCGCCGGCCGGGAGGACGTGAACGTCAGTGTGCGGGGCGGCACGCGAGTGGAGATCAAGGGCGTCCCGCAGATTTCGCGCATCCCGCTGCTGGTGTACAACGAGGCCATGCGGCAGTGCGCGCTGCTTCACATCCGCGACGAACTGAAGCGGCGCGGCGTGACCCCGGACACGTTTGAGTCGGCGGCGTTTGACGTGACGCGGCAGATTGCCCGCACGAACTACCCGCCCATCCGTGAGGCGATCCAGCAGGGGCATCGGGTCCGGTGCGTGCGGCTGAGGGGCTTCGCCGGGCTCCTGAATCATCCGACGCAGGAGCACACCACCTTTGCCAAGGAGTTCTCCGACCGTGTCCGCGTGATCGCCTGTCTCTCCAGGCTGCCGAACCTCGTGCACTCCGACACGGCGGCCGATCTGCTGGCCGTCCGCGACTGGAAGGACCTGGGCAAGCGGACGAACCGGGGTGAGCAGGATGCGTTGATTCTGGTCTGGGGGAGCCCGGCGGACGTGCGGACCGCGTGTGACGAGATCGTCATCCGGGCCCGTGCGGCCACCCAGGGCATCCCCAACGACACCCGCCAGGCTTTCAAGGACGGAACGACGGGTTTCGAGCGAGTGTTGCCCGGGGCGGAGCGCATGTACCCGGACACGGACCTGCCGCCCATGGCCATCACGGCGGATCGGCTGGATCGCATCCACGAAACCCTGCCTGTGCGGGTGTGGGAGCGGCAGGAGTGGTACCGCTCGCTCGGGCTCCCGGAGGACGTGATTGAGCCGCTGTGTGTGTCGTCGTGGGCGGAGTTGTTCCAGCGGATTGTGGTGGAACTGGGCGTCGATCCCGTGTTTGCCGGAGTCGTGCTGGTGCAGCGATTCAAGGCGCTACGCCGCGATGGGCTGGCCCCGGCCGCCCTGAGCGATGCGGATGTGTTCGAAGTGTTTGGCGCTCACGCGGAGGGGCAACTGACGCGGGCGGGTGTTCTGCAGGTCCTCACCGGGTGGCTTCAACTGCTGCCGGAGGAGCGGTCCATGGCCAACCTCTTGCAGGCACAGATGCACCGTCCGGTGACTGGAGCGGAATTGGATCGCCGGGTGGCGGACCTGGCGGGTCGGACGCGGCAGACGCCGTTCCGCAGCCCCGCAGCTCGGCTCCGCAGTTTGACCGGGCGGCTGATCCGCGAGTCTGCCGGTCGCGTGGATGGACGGGAGGCGGCCGAGCGCCTCGCCCGAAGGCTGGGAGAGGGCCAACCGCAGGTCAGCAGGGCAGGGGGGGCCAACGGTGAGTGACGATACCGGAAAGGGATATCGCGGCTTGGCCCGCACCGTGCTGGAACGGCACGGCGTGGGCGTCTGGAGCGACGTGGAGATTGAGTCGCAGCAGGGGCGGTTCTGTGGCCTGGTTCTGCCACGGTCAGAGACGGCGGACGATCAGCACATCGTGCTGAAGCTGGTCAGTGGCTACAACATCGGCGTGGCGGCCGCGTCCGTCGTCAGCATGAAGGAGGTCGGCCGCCGCGAAGCCCATTATCACATCCCGGAGAAAGAATTCCCCGTTGACCCGGGCAAGCCGAACGTGGTCCTGCTGGGCACGGGCGGGACGATCGCCAGCCGGCTGGACTACCGCACGGGAGCTGTCATCCCCGCGTTTTCCCCAGGCGAGTTGTACGGCTCCGTCCCGGAACTGGCCGACATCTGCAACCTCCGAACGGAGAAGCTGTTCGGCGTGTTCAGCGAGAACATGGGCCCTTTGCAGTACGTCCGCCTGGCCGAGCGGATCGGCGAGTGCATTGCCGAGGGGGTGGACGGGATCGTGATCGGGCACGGGACCGACACGATGCACCACACGGCGGCCATTCTCACGTTCATGGTCCAGGACCCGCCGGTGCCGATCGTGATGGTCGGTTCCCAACGGTCGTCGGACCGGCCGTCGTCCGACGCGGCCAGCAATCTGATCAATTCGGTGAAGGCCGCCGCGGAGGGCGACATTGCCGAGGTGCTCGTGTGCATGTTCGGGCCGACCTCCGACCAGTACGGCCTGCTGCATCGGGGCACCCGCGTCCGCAAGATGCACTCCAGCTACCGCTCGACGTTTCGCACCATCGGCGACGTGCCCCTGGCCATGGTGGACCCGGCGGGGATTCGCCACCTCCGGCAGGACTACAAGCGGCGGCGAGCGGACCGATCCGTTCGGATCAACACGGTCTTCGAGGAGAAGGTGACAATCCTCTACTACTACCCCAACATGCTGCCCGACGTTGTGGATGCCGTCGTGGAGAAGGGGTATCGCGGGATCGTCATCGCCGGGACGGGCCTGGGGCACGTCAACAAGCCGCTCTATTCGGCCCTTCGCCGCGCCTGCGAGAAGGGCGTTCACATCTACATGACGGTGCAGACGCTCTGGGGCTACGTGCAGATGTACGTCTACGAAACCGGCCGGGAGATCATGGGCCTGGGCGTGCAGCCGGCGGCGAACATGCTGCCGGAAGTGGCCTACATGAAGCTCTGCTGGGCCCTCGGTCAGACGGACGACCGTGAGGAGGTCCAGCGGATCATGCTCACGCCGGTGAGCGACGAGATCACCGATCGCGAGCCCTACAACGGGTATCTGGTGTTCCAGGGCGAGATCCCCGAGGTGCAGGAGTTTCTGCGCACCATCAAGCGATAGGACGCCATCCCCCCCTTCTGGATGACCGGCGAGGATGCCGGGATCGCGCCTTGACGGCGCCCGATGGGGCGGCCTACTGTCGACCGGCCGGATTGGCGTTGCGGGCGGGTTCCCTGTCCGCGGTCTCGCGCCCGCCGTTGCCTCGCGGCTCGATGCAGATGCGCAGCCGGTGGATGCGACGGGGCTCGGCGGCCGTCACCTGGATGCGGACGTTGTCCTGCTGCCACGTTTCCCCCACGGCCGGGATGCGTCCCAGCGAACTGAACATGAAGCCGCCGATGGTTTCGTAGTCCTCCTCCTCCGGCAGGGAGATGTCAAGTTCGTCGTTGAGTTCATCGATTCTCATGCGGGCGTCCACCTCCACCGTGTGGTCGTCGATGCGGCGCAGCGCTTCCGGCTCTTCCGGTTCGTACTCGTCGACGATCTCACCGACCAGCTCTTCCAGGATGTCTTCAATGGTCACCAGGCCGGCGGTCCCGCCGTACTCGTCCAGCACGATGGCGATGTGGAGCTTCTTCTCCTGAAACTCGTGCAGCAGGTCGCGGATGAGCTTGCTCTCCGGGATGTACAGGGCCTGCCGCATGACCCGCGTGACGTCAAAAGCGTTCGATTCCTCGATGGCCAGCAGGTCCTTGGCGTACAGGATGCCCAGCACGCGGTCGATCGTGTCCTCGTAGACGGGGATGCGAGAGTGACCCTTCTCCATGACGAGTCGCTTCACTTCGCTCAGGGTGGCGCCGGCGGGCAGCGCTTCGATCTCCGTCCGCGGCGTCATGATCTCCGCCACCTGGGCGTCGCGCAGGTCGATGATCGATTCGATCATCTCCTTCTCCTCCTCGTCGAAGGCGCCCTGGGCCTCCCCCTCGCTGACCACGTTGAGGATCTCCCGCTCCATCTCGTCCGCCTGCGTGCGGGCGTCCTCCTGCGGCACGCCCGCGAGGCGACGAATGACCTCGTCAAAAAAGAGCAGAAACGCGATGAGGGGGTGCAGCACGTAGCGCAGCACGTGCAGGGCGGGCAGGCACACGCACAGAAGCGTCTCACCCGCGTATTTGGCCCACGCCGTCGGAATCGCCACGCCGAACACCAGCACCACCAGCAGCGAAACTGCGTATGCAATGCCGTTCTGCCAGGCCTCCCCGGCGATCCCGCTGTCTTCGACCAGCCGCAGAATCACCATGACCACGGCCAGCAGGGCGGCGGTCCGCACGATCGCGGTCGCCAGGTGCAGGCCCACGCGGTGCTGAAACAACCGGGCGAGTTCGTCCTGCCGGCCGTACTTCTGCATCGCCTCCGCGATCCGCAGCCGGGAGGGCAGACGCAGGGCCAGATTGAACGTGCCGGCCAAGGTCAGGACCAGCGTCAGGATCGCCGCCGAAACCCAGATCAGCCAACCTTCCACGGCATGCAAACCCCTGCAGACTCCTTTCGCAATCCCTACGCGGTCGGCGCGTCTGCACCGCCGCCGCGACGCGTGGCCGGACGCGCCAGGCCGGGGCCCAGCGCGACCGTTGCCCCAATGCACTCTTCCACTCCGTGGGTCCCCTGCGACAACACCGTCCCGGCCGCATCCCACACGTGACAAACGGGCGCTTCCCTGCCTTCGCTGAGCCCGACGGCCAGGCACACGTGCGTGCCGGCGTCCCGGGCCAGTTGCTGACACCGGGCAGGGAACGGAACGCCTGGCCCCGATGTCGTTCCAGCGAGAACCACGGCCAGTCGTGCGCCTGCGTCACGCGTACGGCGCGACAGGTCGTCTTCCCACGGCGGGTCCGCCAGGAGCAGCGACCAGCACCCCAGGGGGGTCTGGGTCACGGTCAACTGCGACGGGAGTCCGGCCGCGTCGTCGCCCACCGGCGTGACACAGACGGTGGCGATGGTGTCTCCGTCCGGGTCGTACACAACGCCCAGGGAATCACATGGCTGCCCGGGCGGCTGGTGGAAGCCGAGGGCGATATAGGTTCCCCATTCCTTCGCTCTGAGGGCCACCGATTGGCTGAAAACCTGCGCCATGGCGACCGACACCGTGGGTCTGCCCGGGCCGAAGGCGGCCCCATCACAACCGGCGGGCAGGACGACCAGGTCCGGCGCGGGGTCCTCGGCGCACGCTCGGTCGATCCAGCGCAAGGCGCGGGACAGGTTGCTCGCGCGGGACTCGAAGTCGATACGCATCTGGACCAGCGCAATTCTCATGACGCCTCCGCGCCCACAATACCCGAAAACCCGAGGCCGGTCAGGATACGGGTCTGCTCGGCCTGCATCCGGCGGGCATCGGCCTGCGTCCGGTCGTCGAAACCGAGCAGATGGAGCGTGCCGTGGATGACGTACAGCAGAAGCTCCGCCGCCACGGCATGCCCGCGGGCCTCGCTTTCGCGTCGGGCGGTGTCCAGAGAGACGACGATCTCGCCGTCCAGGGCGTCGTCGCCCAGGTCAAAGCTCAGCACGTCCGTCGGCCCGGAGTGGTTCAGGTACTTCTCATTGAGCGAGGCGATGTGGCTGTCGGTCACCACCGCCACGCTGATCGTGGCGGAAGGGCAGCCCTGCTGCCGGAGCGTCGCCCGGACGGCCCGGTGAATCTCCGATTCGTCGATGTCCCTTCCATCGCATTCCAGGGCCACGGATATGTCGTAGGGCGAGTCGTCGTCCATCGTGCGTTGCGGCGTCTCCTGGTCAGCGGGCCGCGGCCCGGGATGGCCCTTCGTCCCCAGCGGCCGGTACCGCCGGGGCGGGTTCGTCTTTCTCCGCCACGGCCGGGGTCTTGCCCTCAGACTTCGGGTACGCAACCCGGCCGTGGTAAAAGCGACAGAGACTCTTGACGAGCGACCCTTCCACGCCGTACAGCTCCTTCAGCGTGATGTCGCACTCGTCGAACTGCCCGTCCTGCAGCCGGTCCATCATCACGGAGTGTACGACCGATTCGATGCGGCCGGCGGTCGGCTCATGCATGGCCCGCACGGCGCCCTCGACGCCGTCGCAAAGCATGAGGATGGCCGACTCCTTGGTCTGCGGCTTGGGCCCCTTGTATCGGAATTCCGTGTCGGATATCTCTCGGTCGTGGCGGCCGCTGGCGATCTTCGGCTGCTTCTCCGTGGCGGCGTAGTGGAAGAACTTCACCACCGTGGTGCCGTGGTGCTCCGCGATGAACTGGTGCAGGATGCGCGGCAACCCGTACGCGTCCGCCAGGGCCAGACCGTTCTGGACGTGGCTCAGCACCACCAGCAGGCTCATCCGCGGCTCCAGTTTGTCGTGCCGGTTGATGCCGGCCTCCTGGTTCTCCGCGAAGTACTCCGACTGGTGAATCTTGCCGATGTCGTGGTACCGCGCCCCCACCTGCACGAGCAGTCCGTTGGCCCCGATGGCCTCCGCTGCCGCCTGGGCCATGGTGCCCAGAACCAGCGAGTGGTTGTACGTGCCGGGCGCCTCCCGAATCAGCAGTTGCTGGAGCGGCTTGTTCTCGTCTCGCCACTCCAGAAGCGTCAGTGACGTGGCGATGCGGAAGGCCCGCTCGATGTAGGGCAACAGGGCCTGGATCAGCGTGGCCGCCAGCACGGCGCTGAGCCCGGGCCAGGCCGCCTCCGTCAGGCTGAACCGCAGGTCCTGCTGGGCCACCAGCTTGAAGGCGAACGTCAGCAGGAACATCAGCCCGCCCGCCGCAAAGCCGGCCCGGAGAATCTGCGTCCGCGTGCGGACGTCGTCCAGCATGAACGCGATTACACCTACGCCGCCCAGCAGAATGGCCAGCAGGCTGAGGTCGCCTCGCACCGTCAGCACAAGCAGCAGAGTGACGAACGACAGCACGCCCATCGCAAACCGCCGGTCATACGCCAGGGCGAGAATCGCCGTCGCCAGCAGCACGGGGACCGGCAGCAGGTTCCGCAGCGTCGGGTGCAGATCCATCACGCGCGCGGATGCCAGCAGGCCCAGCAGCAGAACGGCCAGCCCGACCAATCGCGTGCGAATCTGGAACGCCCGCGGCTGAAAATAACCCACGTACCCGAACAGCCCCGCCGCGAGAATCAGAAACAGGCCGGCCGTGCCGCCCTGGGCCAGGACTTTCTGCTGGCGAAGGGCGGCGGCGTCCGGTTCATCGGAACTCAGGTACGCGCGGTACGCCAGGTGCTCCAACTGAAGCAGTTCCAGGTCCGTCGGTGTCAGGCCCTGCGCGCGGCCCTGCTCGTCGCGCCGCGGAAACACGAACGGCTTGCCCCTCTCGTACGTCACGGCGGCCGGAAGCACGGTGGCCGCCGCCTGGGCCATGGCTTCCTGCGTGGCGTTCTGGTCGTACACCAGTATTGGACGTTGCTCGAGGTGCCGGATTAGAATCGCCTCGACCGGCTCCTTCAGGGTGGAGGGGAACGACTCGGCCAGCTTGGCGACACGACCCTCCACGTGCTTTCGGTTCAGAATCTGAAGGTCCCGCACGATATCCACCTGGATGGGTTCCGCACCGGTCGTCGCCGGCGCGGCGGCGGGGGCGTCCAGCACCAGGATGTAGCTGGTCTTGGATGCCGGCTGCCGTCCCTCCTGGGACAGCGGACTCGCCGTGTACTCGCGTTTCAACCGCTGCCGGAGATGATCCACCCAGGCGGCGTACCCCTCGGCGCTGCGCTCGTCGCTGCGGGGATGAAGAAACTCGTACGTGGCGTCCGCGCCCGGCCACCCGGCCTTCTCGGCGACTTCCGCGAACTGCTCCGGCGTTTCCGCCGCCTGCGCTTCCCGATAGACCTTGGTCAGCTCGGAGCAGATCTGCTCGATGAGCTCGTTGTCGATCCGGTAGTAGCTGGGCGTGTTGGTCTGCGCGGCAAGCTTGTCCTGCTGTGTCTTGGAGTGGTCCTCCTGGGTGAAGCTCACGCGGGCCACGATGGGCTGCGCGATCTTTTCCCCCGCAGCGTAGGGCAGCGACTCGTCGCCGTACAGCGCCATCAGGCTGGCACCGGCCCAGAACACCAGCGTCACCAGCACCGGCCAGGACCCCGCTTCCTGCAACCAGCGCAGCCAGCCCGCACCCTCCTCCGCGCGGAACTGTCGCACGAGTTGGCGGCGGGCTTTGCCGGTTTTGGTGCTCGTGGCCATGGTGCTTCGTTTGCCGTCGCGTCCGGTCAGCGCCGAGACGCCGACCCATTTCCGTACGCCTCCACAATGTTCTGCACCAGCGGGTGCCGTACAATGTCCATCTGCCGCAGCCGGACAATCGCGATGCCCGGGATGTCCCGCAGCCGATCCACCGCGTCAATCATCCCACTTCGCTGCCGTTCGTCCAGGTCCACCTGCGAATCGTCACCCGTGACGATCATTTTGCTGTGATGGCCCAGCCGCGTCAGGAACATCAGCATCTGGGCCACCGTGGAGTTCTGGGCCTCGTCCAGAATGATCGCCGCGCTGTTTAGCGTCCGCCCGCGCAT
>Ga0334889_1005228_pt1 | contig 10921 bp, 8 predicted proteins | sample GraSluR1_MG_2_FD_207222 | JGI IMG/M metagenome (GOLD analysis project Ga0334889, IMG submission 207222) | Sludge microbial communities from methane-producing bioreactor in Wageningen University, Netherlands - Granular Sludge_8_08-R1 | ecosystem: Engineered > Bioreactor > Anaerobic > Unclassified ... | reverse complement strand
TTCATGCGTTTTAGGTTTGTAGTCCACTGTTTTCAGATTGACGAATGATCCGTTCTTATTGCTCTCATATGCTTGAAAGGTGAAGAGAGATGAACGAACTGGTAAGAGATGAACTTATCAGAATAGTGAGAGAGAACGGTGAAGACGTTCTTCTCGATCCAGTTAGAACAAAGGCATTTCTAAATGACTTCTGTGGCAACAAATACAGGAGAGAGATAAACTCCATAACCTTAGCTCTTAAGGAAGGAGCTGCAACAGAGCTTCTCAACTCCAGAAGAAACAGGACCGAAAGGTTTGCGATAGCCAGGCTGAGCAAGAACCTCGAAGAAAGCTTCGGATTCCCAAAGCAACAGACCATATGGACTGTGGAGAGTATAGCGATAGCACTAGGGGTAATTAGTCAAGATGAAACGGTTGAGATTGAAAGCGTTAGAAGCAGTGAACTAGAAAGATTTCCGGAAACAAAACCGGAAGAAGCAAGAAGCCCCCAGCTCATCCAGGATGAAGAGAAAACATCCGGTCCAGCAATCAAGGTTAAGAAAAAGCGTATTGCCTTGCCACTGTTGGGTGTGATATCTCTGCTGCTTATACTCCTCTTAATATTCATTTCTGTAAGCAATGAAGACGAACCGACGAACACTCCATCCAATCCTACATCTTCAAACAATGAAGCAAACCAGCCACCAGCAGTACCAGCAGCCAATAGAAAACCGTATTCCCCTTCAAATCCAGGTCCATCGCACAATGCGACGAACCAGCCATTGTCTGTAAACCTATCCTGGGACTGCAGTGATCCTGATGGAGATGCAGTGACATATGATGTGTATTTTGGAACGAACAGTAATCCGACGACAAAAATATCTTCTGAGCAGAGTGGAAAGACATTGAGCAGAAGTAACCTTTTAATTGGAACGACCTACTACTGGAAAGTAGTAGCTAAGGATGCTAAGGGAGCGACAACAGAAGGACCTGTGTGGAGATTCACTACACAGAGTAACAGGGCACCGAACGCTCCATCCAATCCTAGTCCAACAAACCACGCAACTAATCAGCCGCTTACAGTAACCTTATCCTGGGACTGTAGCGATCCTGATGGAGATGCAGTGACATATGATGTGTATTTTGGAACGAACAGTAATCCGACGACAAGAGAGGCTACTAACCAGAGTGGAAAGACACTGAATAGAAGTAACCTATCATACGGGACAACATACTACTGGAAAGTAGTAGCTAAAGACAACAAGGGTGGAGTAACTGAAGGTCCTGCGTGTGAGTTTAAGACAAAGGATGTACCAAAACCACCGATGGTCCTGGTCGAGAAAGGCAGCTTCACAATGGGCGACACCTGGGGGGATGGATATAATGATGAAAAACCGACCCACAAGGTCACGTTCAGCTACGACTTCTATATAGGCAAGTATGAAGTGACTTTCAATGAATACGATGCCTTCGCTACGGGCAGGAGCAAACGCTACGACGAAGGCTGGGGAAGGGGAAGCAGACCTGTAATATACGTCAGCTGGCGGAACGCAGTAGCATACTGTAACTGGCTGAGTGAGAAGGAGAAGCTTCCTAAGGCATATGACGATAAGGGAAACCTGCTGGACAAAGACGGGAGAGTAACGACAGATCCGTCGAAGGTGGTCGGGTACAGGTTGCCTACTGAAGCTGAATGGGAATATGCGGCCAGGGGAGGTAACAAGAACAAGGAATATAAGTATTCTGGTAGCGACAACGTTAATGATGTTGCCTGGTACACTTCGAACTCCGGCAACAAGACACAGGAAGTCGGGAAGAAGGCCCCTAACGAGCTCGGTATATACGATATGTCAGGAAACGTATGGGAGTGGTGCAGCGACTGGTATGGAGACTACTCCAGTTCTGCACAGACAAACCCCTACAGCAGTACATCTTGTTCCAGCCGGATGTATCGTGGCGGCAGCTGGAGTATCAATGAGTCGGGTGTACGGGTAGCTGACCGCAACGTTGGCTCGCCCACTTACACGAACAACGGCCTGGGTTTTCGTATTGCAAGGACGGTGCCCTGATTACGCTTTAGCCTTTTTACATTCTTACCCTTTGCTGTGGCTTCGAGCGCCGGGGCGTGGGCTTGTGCCCCAGGGGCGAGAGAAGCAACAGTAGATATCGGAGGTTCTATGACCTTCAGGATAGTAACGGTCCCATTCGACAATGAGAGGGGAGTGTTTTCAGACAACGAGCTCAGCAACTTCCTGCCGGCATAGAGCTGAAGACCTGGCGTGTCGAGTTCTTCATCCATACGGGAGACCGTATTGTTTCCTATCATGACGAATTCGGCCATGAGCTGTTTTGCTGTTTTCATATCCGGTATTTGTTTCCAGTTTTCCGATTAAAGCTCTCTTAGCTCTTTACACATCTTCGTAGTTAGAAATCTCTGGAACTACGTTTTCGGCGCTTCAAAGCTTCCCAGGATCTGAGACCTGACCGCTTGGGCCCTTTGGTACCGGCTCGGGTTGCGGAGTTGTTGTAACTGGCTTTGATGAAGGATCGACTTTCCACATTTCTTTGTAGAAATCCTCCACCGCTTTAGAAACAGAAGGTATATAGATAGCCACCACATACCACCAATCACCATCTGTGTATGTCTTGTAAGCTACACCGGCTCCTACGTTCCCTCTTATTATTGAGGAGACTTCCTCTGAATGTCCCAGAGTCTGAGAGAAAGACTTAGCCATAGCTTTAACTACCTGGCCATCGATTTCAGCGAAATCAAGATTGTAGTTTGTCTGCCCGCTATTTGTACCGGTAGTCCAATAAACGAAATCTCCCTGTAAAAAGCCAACCAGCGCTGCCTGAGCGCTTTCTTTAGCCATAGTCTTGAGCATATTGTCTATCATTGCCCTTTTGTCCTTGTCTGGCTCTGAGGACCTAACCTCGCTACCAAAGGAAATGATCGCAACTTCTCCTGTTGTCGGGACTGTAATAACCTTACCCCCTACCGGAGGGACTACAAAGCTGTTGATCTCGGCGATAACGTACTCAAGGCCCTCGCCTATTGAATTAGCCTCTATAACAGCTCCGCCTTTACTCCTTGCTGTGAGGATTGTCTTTGGGGTAGCTATAACAGAAACCATAATAGTGTTTTCCTCTACGTTGTCGTAGACACTATACACAACCAGTCCTCTTAGCATAGCCTGTCCATAACCTTCAAAATCCCTGGAGAACGCATTCATCACATTAGATAGAGTCTCGTCCTGAGTTACAAACATATCTAATGAGCTCCTTAAGGTTGTCCTTTGAGCAATGGTCATGCCGGTTAGAAATTCGCCAAGGTTCTTCTTAGCGTTAAGATAGGCTATTTCATAAGCAATTCTCTTGTTTCTTAGCGTAGCGTCTCTATTCGGGAAAGTTTGATAAGTCGCGATTCCCCTGGCCATCCAACCAAGGCCAGACCCGGAAACTATAATCTCGGCTCCCACAGCGTCTTTCACCTCGACCAGTTTCTTCTGAAAAGTAGGTATGTCGTCTGGTCTCTGCTGAAAGTACATATTTGCCGCAGCAGCTCCCTGATCCAGAGAAGATGCCTCTACTTTAACACTACTCAGGGCATTATCGCCTTCGATAACCTCAATCGAAAACTCGCCCGGTTTGGGCGGAGTTTCGCCTTGTGATGGAAGGCTAAGATTGAAGTCACTCAACGATATTAAGTTTCCAAATAGAGGTATAAAGAACATCAAAGTGAAAGCAAGTAACAGGAAGATCTTTCTCATCACACCATCCCCTTTCAATTGTCTTGATTGCCCAAATGTATATTTCCCAGAGCGTCCTCTAGAAGCCTTATCCGCGTCTCTTCGCGCTTTTGAAAGTAAGATTTGGCCTCTGCATCATTTGTGTTTGTTTTAAGCAGCTCCCTGTAGAAATAGTTTGCATAATCGTATCTTTCCAGAGCTGAGTAGATACGCGCACAGACCCGCAGGCCGTTTACTGTTAGATTTAGAACGCCTATTCCCCTCAAATAGCGCTCTGCTGTCTCTCTATTACCTTCATTCAGCTCGATTAAAGCTAGGAAGGCGAGCGCATCGTCCGCATAACGGTAGTTTAACTGGTATACTCCCCAGAAGTAGTTGGAAGCATCTTCCGCCTCGTTCTTCAGTAAAGCGTCGTACCCACTTTTGTAGAGACTGAGTTCAAAATCGGGAACGTGGTCGAGCCAGATAATTGGCTTTTCAATCAGATCGGTTTCCCTGTAGGCAACAAGGGCAAAAGCTCTTTCCTTATATAGGCCTCTTTCGTTAATAAGAAACTTTTTTATCCGTGCTCCCAGCACTGAGTCTCTCAAATAGCTCAGCATGAATCCACGAAGTGTGGGTAGCGGTTGTTCAATAGCTAACACTTCCAGGGCATACTTTTCCAAACTGAAAGAAAGAGCAGTATTGAAGGCAGCCCCCGGCAGCAATACCCTCTCTTCCTGGTCGGCTACGATTTGACTTATGGCGATTGCATATACGACCCCGTCGCAAGTTGACACTCCGACTCGGAAAACGCTTACAGCCGTAGCATTTGAAGTCATCTCGGATATTGCCCCCGAAGGCACGTTGTAAGCAAGGAGAATGTCCTCCATAAATAGGCTTGACTGCTCTTTGGCAACGAGCAGTGTTAAGCACAGCAGAGAGGTAATCACCACCGTCAAGATTCTGGACAAAGTCTAACTCCTTAACAATACATAGATTATGTACAATTATCGATAATACCAGAGTTACTTATAAGCTATAATAGCATATATGCCATTGCTATTAGACCCATATATAAATAGACGAATTTACTTTCAATTACCGGGATTTACACTCATTGTAGGGGAGGTTATGATATTGAAACGGACGTCAGTAATTGCTGTACTGTTTCTTCTAGTAATATCTATAACCGTTTTTTCAGCAGACCAGAGAATGTTTGTGGCTCTTATCGACTTTACAAGGAATAAGGACTCAGAACTCATAAGCTCGTATTTTGCCAGCAGGATAACAGGGACTGGTAAATACCGCCTTGTAACTAGAGACGATAGGGATATTGCGGCTCTTATCAATGAGAGCAAACTCAGTTACTCAACAGTCAGTAGCGACGCCTCCCAGAGACTGAAACTGAAAAACGTCAAGGTCATTATGCCTGTGAAGATAACGAACAGCAAATACTCTACTTCTACTTCAAAGATTGTTATAGACGGGAAGACGAAGTACACATATACGGTAACCTACAGAGTCGAGGGAAGCTTTCAGATTCTCTCCGTGGAAACGGGTGAGATACTTGCGTCAAGAACGATAGACCATGAAAGTAGTGACAGTTACTCAAATACCGCGGGGAGTTTCCAGGAATCGTACGATGTAGCGAGAAAGAAGGCACTGCAGCTAGCTGCTGCCTCTATGGAGAAGGTCCTCAATGAACTTGTCGTTATCAGGGCTTCAGTAATTGAGAGAATCAGCGAGGACACTTACCTGGTTAGTGGAGGAGTCTGGAGCGGATTCACCGTTGGATCAAAGGTAACCTTTTTGCTTTCATACAGGGGTTCTGAGATGAAACAGGGATACGCAGAAGTAGTGTCCATCGGTAACGAAACCTGTATTATTAAGGTGTGGGACAAACCGGAATTCGATATTGTGCCGGGCACTACATTTGTTGTAGAACTGCCAAATCAACATAGAAGGAGCGAGGGAGTATCAAAGAACAATTTCTATGGAGGGCTTTTAGTAACGAATATGGCTTTCCAGGGAGGAATTGGCTTTGATAACATAGGGAGTTATAGGGGTGGCTTTTTGTTTGGTACTGCTTTGAATGTAGCATTTTTCCAACAGCTCGCCAGTTACGAACTCCACGGAAGCCTTGGACTCTATATTCCATTTAACAAGAACAGCACGGCCGGTTTTGGAGTAAAGGGCGGAGTCTTCGTAGGAGGGACAAGCCACATTAAGGATCAGAACAACTACTTCATCTATGGTGGAGGGCCTTTTGTCTCAGCATTCATCGACTTCCCCCTTGGTGGAGGTCTCTTTGAGGGAGTCTTCCTGGAGGCTGGGTTCAAGCTCCCGATAGCGGGGATATCTCCCGGCGGTTTGTTTGTCAATTTCGGAGTGCAGAGTGTAAACACTCCCTTTTGAGGTGTAGTATGCCATCACAGACGTTTATTGTAATCGTATCTCTTTTAGCTCTTCTGATTGGTGTTATAGGAGTAGTTTCAATAGTAGGAAGCAACAACAGGGTGGAACCGGTGATAATTCCCCGGACGGAACCCGAGGTGATTATAAAAGAAGCTCCACCCGTGGGGGATACTTCGATGGTTCAACCGGTAATTGTGCCTCAACCGATAATACGTCTCATAATGATTCCCGTTTCATCTTCCCCGGGGACATTTGTGCCATATGACTTTATGGAGCTACTTACATCGAGGTTTGCAGAGATCATAGGCCTTTCAAACAGCTTCAGGGTGATTGATCAGAGAACGACTGAATGGCTTGCGAAACTTCAGGGGCTGAACATCATAGAGAAGGATTCATTGAAGGTCTCTACAAAAGGTACCGGCCCTAACAGGGAAGAGGCACTTCTGCAGGCTCAGAAAAACGCCGTGGAAATGGTTGCCGGGTTCAGGCTGTCTTCAAAGCAGTCTTCGGTAAGGAGCATGGAGTACGATGGCTACGAGACGAGAATCTATACTGCATTTGACGATTTCACAGAAAAGCAGTTCTCGGGTACAGTAAAACGTTATGAGATCCTTTCTGAAGGGGTCGACAACGAAGGTCATTGGGTTAGCATATCTGCCGATGTTGAGATGTACACGATGCCAAAGCTCTCTCTTTCAAGTAGATATGTGCTTATGCCAAACATATCCTATTTCAAGATGGAGTCCATAAACGTTAACATCGGAGGTTTGAGGGCAGTCAAGAGAATATGTTCGCTTACAATTGACCTTGTCCTGCTGGACCTTGAAACACGTCTCTCGATACCTATAAGAAGCACTTCAGCTTCAGCGGAGGAGCTGGATTACGAAAGCTATCCAGGCAGGCCTCAAAACGAGCTAAGTGCGGGCTTCGCTTACGAACTCGCTTCCATAACTTCTCTAAGGGCATTAGAGAGTATGCTTTCAGTTTATAGCAGGTTGAGCTGGTCGGCGAACATAATAATGCTCAACGGAATGTTCTATATTGACAGGGGAGCAATGGACGGAGTCAAGAGAGGGATGACCTTTTCTCTCTCAAGAGAAATCTACCCTATCTTCGATAGTAACCCCGATAGGCCCATTGGTTATATTAAGGAGAATGTTGGGACGGTCATCGTTACAGATGTTCAGGAGAGTGTCGCCCAGTTTGAGTTTATAGAGAAGTTTAAGGAGCCACTCAAGGGGGACAAGGCTATTCTTATCAATTAACTACTTCTTCTATCCGTTTGCTTCTTCTCGCCTCTTTAACTCGAGGCGAATTAGAATTGCGCCAATGACTCAAAAGTGTAACTGTCACACAATCAAGTAGCTCATCTGTTCTTTTTTGACTCGACACTAATCCGATTCAGAAAGAGTAATTAGGAGGTTCTTTATTGATCTCATCCATCACAAACAGCAGATATTCGATTGCTTTCCTATCATCACCAGAAGTTATCTGACCGTTGATAACCTTGAATTTTATTGTCTGAAGTGCTTCCACGATTCTGTAGATCGTAGGTTCGATCTTCTCCAGTTCTTCATGTATTCGTGAGATAGTTCTGGATTTCTCCTCGTTCTGAATTGGCCCGCCCTCAACTTCTTCCAGAGTGTTGACCAACTTATAGTATCTATCTATAATTGACGGTACCCCGTCCAGCAACTTGTGAAAGGTTTCTTTCAAGAAGGTGTACTCAGCTTCAGGCAAAGCCCCCGGCCTATCTTCCGGAAATGACAGGGCACCCTTCTGACTGATAACAGGATCCAAAGGAAAGAGACCCACATAATAAGACACCCCAATTGCCGAGACAGCAACAATGAGGACTGCCCACCACAGAGCTACAAGGCCAGATTTTCGAGAAATCGCGTCAGTACCTCTCAACTTGACTACAGTAATTGCCAGCCCTATAGCAAACAATACAACTGCAGATGGTATTCCCAATCTAGAAAGAAGAATCGAAAGGTCGCTTCTAGCCGACTTTCTGGAAAGGCTTACGCTTCCGAAAAAAGCCTGTCCTCCAGAAAAGGATTCGACCTTTAGATCCATTTTGCTAGGTATATTATCCAGATATACGCTTGTTAATTGATCTACAATAGGGATTCTTTTCAAGAAGTTCTTGGTGTCAGTGAGAGTTATGACAGTCCAGAACACCTGAGGCCCCGGATAAATGACATCTATCCTGTATCCGGTCTCTTCTTCATAAAGAAACGAGTGTACATTTACACTTGTCACATATCTTGATGATGAGAGAACAAGAGTCGTGGCTGCAAGAAAGAGCAATAGAAAGAACAGTCTCAAAAGCCTTTTCACAAGCTCACCACCTATGATAATCTTAAAAATGATTGTACACCAGCTAAGATCCGAAATTAGGAACCTGACATGAATCGACTAAGTCTTAGGATTCCCCTTATTCTCGTAAGTTACCTTATATACCAAGAATAATTACCGAGAAGAGATCGACCCCTACTCAGAACAGAGTCCTACAAATACGGAAGCCGAGATTACTATCAGAATAGTATGGCGAACGGTTTGTGCGATAAGACACACGTGTGGCGAATGCGTTTCTATACCAGCTGCCACCACGAACAACCCTATTATCGCTAACCGTTCCATTGTATGGATTGGTAGTTGAGCTGTGGCTGTAATAACTTGCGTTCCACCAGTCGCCGCACCACTCCCATACATTACCAGACATATCGTGTATGCCAAGAGCATTCGGTAGTTTCTGTCCAACCTCGTGAGTCTCGTATCCCGAATTGCTCAAGTACCATGCAACATCGTCCACGTTGTCGCTTCCAGAGTATTTGTACTCCCTGCTCCTGTCACCACCTCTAGCAGCATATTCCCATTCGGCTTCCGTCGGTAGTCTGTATCCAACTACTTTCGATGGATCTGTCGTTACCCTTCCATATTTGTCGAGAAGATTCCCATTGCTGTCATATGCTTTTGGAAGGCCTTCTCTTTCGCTAAGCCAATTACAGTAAGCTATAGCATCCCACCAACTCACGTTGTTTGTCGGTCTTTGTCCCCTTCCCCAGTCTCCGTCATATGGCTTACTACTACCGGTGATCTCGCAGAAGAAATCGTATTCGTTGAAAGTCACTTCATACTTCCCGATCTCGAAGTCGTATGTGAAAGTAACTCTATGTGTGGGTTTTTCGAAGCTTTCCCCATCGCCCCAAGTATCACCCATCGTGAAACTACCTTTTTCCACAAGTACCATCGGTGGGACTATGTTCGAAGGCGTATAGGACGAAGCGGTAGGCGCACTTTGTGTCGTGAACTTCCATACCTGCCCCTCTGTAGTCGCTCCTTCGCTGTCTCTTGCAACTACCTTCCAGTAATAGGTTGCTCCCCGCAATAGATTGGGCATGACAAACTTTCTGTCGCTCTGGTTAGTAGCTACTCTCGTTGTTGGACTACTGCTTGTTCCGAAGTAAACATCATAAGTGAGTGAGTCTCCGTCCGGGTCACTGCAGTCCCAGGACAGTGTTGTTATCAGCGGCTGGTTCGTTGCCCTGTCAGAGGGAGCTGGATTTGAAGGAGCGTCAGGTTTTGTGTTGACTGTATTTGTAGTAAACTGCCATACCGGTCCCTCTGTAGTCTCTCCTTCAACGTCTTTAGCCACTACTTTCCAGTAGTAGGTCGTCCCATATGAAAGACCGCTACTTTCAAAAGTTTCGTTTCTCTGGTTAGTAGCAACTTTCGTTGTCGGATTGCTGCTTGTTCCAAAGTAAACATCATAAGTGAGTGAGTCTCCGTCAGGGTCACTGCAGTCCCAGGACAGGGTTGTTATCAGAGGCCGTTTCGTTGCCCTGTGAGACGGAACTGGATTTGAAGGAGCGTCAGGTTTTCTGTTTACGATTTGGGTTTTAAACTGCCACACAGGTCCCTCTGTGATTGCTCCTCTGATATCTTCAGCAATTACTTTCCAGTAGTATGTGGTTCCAATAGATAGATTACTCTGAATCAGTGTTTTCCCGGTCTGTTTTGAAGACACCTTATTCGTCGGGTTACTGCTGGTCCCCAAGTAAACGTCATAAGTAATAGTGTCTCCTTCCGGATCCCTACAGTCCCAGGATAGTATCAGCTCTGTGAGTTGATCAGTTGATTTGTCGGCAGGTGAAGGTCTTGACAATAACACTGGTGGCCTGTTTCCTGGAATCGCGTTCTTTTCGGAAATAATGATAAAAACTGTTACTATAACCAATGCTAATGTTGCCAGTAATGCCGTAACTATATATCCGTTTTTTCTTTTGCTCTCCTGAGCAGCGAAGAAAGACTCTGCCATGCTTTTTGTGAATAATTCAGACTCTTCTCTTTTGTAAAAATCATTCTCATGTTTCTTAATGTGATTTGCCTTTGTTATTCCTAGAGCCATTGCAAAACTGTCTATTGTCCATACAGCCTGTGATTCAGACAATGCAAAGTTTTGAGAAAGATTCTCTCTAAGCTTTTCGAGAACAAAGCTTTCAGTGTTATTACTTCTAGAATCGAGGAGGTCTACTACTACACCTTCGTTGAGGGCTAAGGCTATATACTCTCTCTCTCTATTGAACAAACTACCGCAGGAGTTATCCAGAAGCTCCAAAGTTCTTGCGGGATTAAGAAGAATCTCTTCACCGTATTCTCTGACTATCCTGACAAGCTCTCCCCTTACCAGCTCGTTCATCATATTCTCCTTTGAAATTGATTTTCTTGAACCGCCTCTCATATATTATACGCATCAAAAGCCCATTTATTATCTGGCAAAGCCTCTCAAC
>Ga0334889_1005225_pt1 | contig 10926 bp, 9 predicted proteins | sample GraSluR1_MG_2_FD_207222 | JGI IMG/M metagenome (GOLD analysis project Ga0334889, IMG submission 207222) | Sludge microbial communities from methane-producing bioreactor in Wageningen University, Netherlands - Granular Sludge_8_08-R1 | ecosystem: Engineered > Bioreactor > Anaerobic > Unclassified ... | reverse complement strand
TCTGGATGCTACAGGGGATGGAGCGGTGATCTGCTCATGGTTCGCAAACGGGCACGTGCCGAACATTGCGATCCGTACGGGTGTCGAATCGGGTGCGCTGGTCATCGACAGCGATCCGCGCCATGGAGGGGACAAGTCCCTACCGGCGTTAGGGGACCTGCCCCAAACGGCGACCGTGGCGACGGGAGGCGATCCTTTGGGCCGGCACATCTACTTCAAGATGCCGCCTGTTGACATCCGCAGCTTCAGCGCTGACAGAACCCCCAAGCTTGGCCCGGGAATTGACGTTCGTGCCAACGGCGGATATGTCGTCGTCCCGCCGTCCACGCACATTTCGGGCCGGGAGTACCGGTGGCTCATCGACCCGCGTGCTGGGTTGGCTGAATTGCCTCAGCAGATATTGGACAAGCTGATCGATACGCATGCTGTAAGAACCAGCGCGACCGTCGAGAACGCTATCCCAAAAGGGCAACGTGACAACACGTTGACATCTCTCGCAGGCACGATGCGAAGGCGAGGCATGAGTGAGGCCGCGATTCTGGCGGCGCTGCGAGAGGAGAATGCCCGATGCGAAGAACCGCTGCCCGACAAGGACCTGGTCCGCATATCGCGCAGTATCGGAAAGAAGGAGCCGGCTGAGGCTGTGGGCCGACGCCAGGTTGATCCTGTGTGCATTGAGCAGACCATTCCTTTCCCGGTGAGCTGCCTGCCCGAACGGGTAGCCCGGTTCGTGGACATCTCATCGCGTGCCATCGGGTGCGATCCATCGTATGTGGCGCTACCGCTGCTGGCAGGATTGGCGAGCGCCATCGGCAATACCCGAAGGATTCAGCTCAAACGTGGCTGGAGCGAGCCTGCCGTTGTATGGGCTGCCATCGTCGGGGACTCGGGGACGCTCAAGAGCCCGGCCCTGGAAGTGGCCCTGCGGGCGGTGCGCAAGCGGCAGCGTGCGGCCATGAAACGCCATGCAGAGGCGATGGCACTGTATGAGATCGAATCGATGCGATATGAGAAGGAGCTGCGGGCCTGGAAGAATGCCAAGGCGAATGAGGAGCCGCCCCAGAGACCAGCGGAGCCGGTGGCAGATAGATGCTATGCGGACGATACGACGATTGAGGCACTGGCCGTCCTGCTTCTACAGAACCCAAGGGGATTGCTGCTGGTTCGCGACGAATTGTCAGGGTGGCTCGGGAGCTTTGACCGGTACGCTCAAGGCCGGGGGGCAGACGCGGCGAAGTGGTTGGAGATGTTCGGCGGGCGGTCGATTATGGTGGACCGAAAGAGTGGGCCTTCACGGACCATCTACGTCCATCGAGCGGCGGTCTCCGTAGCAGGCGGCATTCAACCGGGGACACTCCAAAGGGCTCTGGGCATGGAGCACCGGGAGAACGGCCTCGCTGCACGACTCTTACTGGCCTGCCCATCGCGCCGAGCAAAACGTTGGACTGAGGCCGACATCTCACCTGAATTGGAGAATCAGATCGAGGCCATCTTCGAGAGGCTGTATTCATTGGAACCGGGAGCAGACAGGGACGGGGAGATTCAGCCGCTGGACCTGCCCCTGACACCTGCTGCGAAAGACGCCTGGGTTGCGTTCTACGATGAACATGCCATCGAACAGGCGGAACTGACGGGCGACCTGGCCGCAACCTGGTCGAAGCTCGAAGGATATGCGGCTCGTCTGGCGCTGATCGTGCATCTGACCCGCTGGGCGGCTGGCGATCCGACGCTTGAGGATGCCAATGTTGTGGATGAGCAGAGCATCAAGGCGGGAGTGGAACTGTCCACTTGGTTTGGGCATGAGGCCCGTCGCGTCTATAGCATTCTTGGCGAGAACCCTGAGCAGAGAGAGCACCGTCGTTTGATCGAGATGATTCGGTCCAAGGGTGGTTCGGTGACTATTCGGGAGGTTCAGAGATCGTCCCGAAAGTACACCAACGCCAAAGATGCCGAGCAAGCTCTCGAAGCCCTGGTCGCAGCCGGGGTAGGGATCTGGGAAGACCCGAAACCCGGTCTGGCGGGGGGGCGACCTGTTCGACAGTTTGTACTTGCCCAGTGCGCTGACGCTGACAAAACCTGCCGAGACGGCCCGTGAATGGGGGTATTGTCAACGTCAACAGCGTCAACACCCTGTGAAATTATGGAAGGATAGACCAAGATGTTTCGGCAACGAACTGAGCAAGCCATTGAACCGATGCTGCTGACACCTCGCGAGGCAGCGCGAGCGTTGAGTATCTCGGAGCGAACGCTGTGGCAGCGTACGAAGGACGGCGTGATACCAGCGATCAAGGTGGGGCACCTCGTGCGATATTCTCCCGACGACCTGCGCCACTGGATTCGCCAGGCTTCAACAAAAGAATTTGCCAATCCCAAGAATTAGTACTTGCCATAACACGAAGTATGATGTAGTATCAAGAGTATGATTATGGATACGATTCGACAAGCCATTGAGGAATCAGGCCAGAGCCGCTACCGGATTTGGAAGGATACTGGGATCGAGCAGTCCGTTCTGTGCAAGATCATGGCAGGGGGGACTTGTAGCATGGAGACGGCTGATAGACTTTGTGAATACCTGGGGTTGAAACTCAAGGCTGAACGTAAAACGAGGAGGCGGTAGCATGGCTTCGATTGGCAAAGACAAGGGCGGGCGCAAGCGGGTTTTGTTTGTGGCCGAAGACGGCAGTCGAAAGACGGTTCGACTCGGCAAGTGTTCTCTTCGACAGGCCGAAGCCTTCAAGGTTCGCCTTGAAGCGTTGGTTGCCGGGCGGTTCAACGGCCTCGATGCCGATACGGCCAAGTGGGTTGCGGAGCTACCAGACGACATTCACGCCAAGCTGGTTGCGGTGGGACTGGTCGAACCGAGAGCAGGAGGGCAAGAGGGTCCGAGCGACGGCGCGAGGCTGGCTGCTTTCCTTGACGGCTATCTCAAGGATCGGGACGACCTCAAGCCCAACAGCCAGCTTGTCTACGGTCACACGCGCCGCACACTGGTCGAGTTCTTCGGGCCGGACAAGCCGCTGGCCGAGATCACCGAGTACGACGCCGAGCAGTGGCAACGCTATCTCGGGCGGGAGGGTCTAAGCAAGGCAACTATTCGAAAGCGGACGGCCAATGCGAAGGCGTTCTTTCGCGTGGCAGTCAAACAGAAGCTCATCACGTCGAATCCGTTCCAGGAATTGAAATCGACGTCGGTCAGTAACGAGGAACGCCAGTTCTTCATCGACCACGAGACGACTCAGAAGGTTCTGGATGCCTGTCCAGATGCCGAATGGCGTCTGATTGTTGCCTTGGCCCGCTACGGGGGCCTCAGAACGCCAAGCGAGACGCTGGCCTTGACGTGGGGGGACATCAATTGGGATGGCAAGATTCTGGTTCGCTCCTGCAAGACCGAGCATCATGAGGGCAAGGAATCCAGAACGATTCCGCTGTTTCCCGAGATCTTGGCACACCTGAGGGAAGTCTTTGAACAGGCCGACCCAGGTCGATTCGTTATCACGAGATACCGCAGGGCGAACTGCAACCTCAGGACGCAGTTGCTTCGGATTCTCCGAAGGGCGGGCGTCTCACCCTGGCCGCGACTGTTCCAAAATATGCGGTCGAGCCGGGAGACGGAGCTTGCCGAGACGTACCCGCTGCACGTGGTCACCGCTTGGCTGGGGAACTCGAAAGCGATAGCGGCGCGTCACTATCTGCAGTTGCGAGACTCGGACTTTGAGAGGGCGATCCAGGCCCCGACGAGCGCGGCACAGAATCCGGCACAGTCAGCGCACGCGAAGGGGGGTAACCACTCGCAAAACACCGGGATGGATGGTCACCCAATCGGGGTTTTTCGGGGCGTCACGAAGGGTTGCGATTTCTCGCAAGTGCTTACAAGGCAAGGGATTGGAGACGAAGGGAATCGAACCCTCATTCCTGCGATGCGACCGCAGTGTGCTCCCGTTACACCACGTCCCCGTGTTCAACACCCTCTATTGTAGGCATCATCGGCGAAGTGTCAATGCTTTCTCAAGGGCCTTTTCAGAAATTGTCATGCGGACAGATGCCCGGCCTTGGTCATTCGGCCAAGCGGAAGAGGCGAATCTCGTGGGCTTCGTTCGGTCGGGCAACCTCTGCGTAGACCCAGAGATCGCCATCGACCCGCATCCAGTGTGAATAGCGCCAGGTGGCGAACCGTTCGCTGGGTGTGGTGCTGATCACGAGAGGGCTGTCCGGCGTCAGGTCCGTGACCCGGTGCAGGTCGAAGGTGAAGCCGACGCCCGTGGCGATGTTGTAGACGGGATCGTGCCAGTCGCAGTTCGAGCCTTCGTAGAAGAACAGATAGCCGACGCCGATCGGAACGACGCTCGCCGGGCGGACGTAAAAATCGTGCCAGCCGGTAAGGTCCATGATCGCCTGATAGGGGCTGCCGACCGGTTCCCAGACCTCGCCGTCGGCGCTGCGGAAATGGTAGATCCGCTCGGTTCGGCGCATCACACCGATGACGTAGCAGTGGTACATCCCCTCTGCATGAAGGATGAATGGGTCTTTGTACTCGGTCGGGATGATGTCGCGGTCGTAGGATTTTGGCAACGGCGCAATGACGACCCTGGCCGAAGCCGGGTCGAATCCGGTCGGCGTTTCCGCATCGGCAAACTTGACAATCGACCAGGGTCCGTCCTTCCAGGGCCCGCAGGTGTAGAGCTTGAAGCGCCCGGACTGCGGGTCGATCAGCAGGGCGGGGCGTTCGAAACCCGGGATGGGCACGTCCTCTCTCCGGATGCGGTGGCCCGTCGTGAAGTGGATGCCGTCATCGCTGCGCAGGATTCGGATTTCGTAACCGCGCAGGCCGCGAGGCGCATCAGCGGTACGCATCCGGCAGGCCAGCCAGAATATGCCGTTCTTGTCGCGTACGACCGACGGGGCCCCGGCCCACCATTCGGCTTCATCCTTGTCGGGCGCGACGATCACCTTATAGTCGGTGAACTTCGTCGCGATACTGCCGAACGGGCCTGCGACCACCGGAATCGACCGGGCACCGCAGGTACAGGCATGGACAAGCGCAAAACTGATGGGGAAGTACAGGTACAAGCCCAATCTCATTGTACAATCCTCCGTCCATCGAGGAGCCGTTGTCCAGGATGATGATATGCGGAGATCGCAATGGCCGTCAATGCCAACCCCGACCGTGGGGGAATCGAAGAAAGCGGCTGATGAGACTCGAACTCACAACATCGACCTTGGGAAGGTCGCGCTCTACCATTGAGCTACAGCCGCAATAGCACGCGGATTCTATGTCGCCGCCGCAACCCTGTCAAGCAAAAACCCTGCCCTTCAAGGGTGCAGTCGATCTACAGGCCGATGCGGTTGGCCCACGCGCCGAATGGCAAGAGGCCGTTGGGCTGCTTCGTGCTGCCGAGAAATTCGGTCGTATGCCCCGGCGCCCGATGTGGACTTCTGCCGCCGATCGTCGCAGAATGGCGAACCGGGGCGTCTGTCGCTGGGACTGGATATGTGAAGATGCACGATACGACCGGACAACTCGTCGACGAGCTGCTGGTGATGGAGGCCCAAAGCGGCAACGCCAAGGCCTTCGAGGCGCTGGTCAGTCGCTGGCAGAAGCGGCTCTGGCAGTACGCCCGTCGTCTGACGGGCAGTTCCGAGGCCGCCTGGGATGTTACGCAGGAGAGTTGGCTGGGCGTGGTACGCGGCCTTCACAAGTTGAACGATCCGGCCCGGCTGCGACCCTGGCTCTATCGCATCGTGACGAACAAAGCCAACGACTGGATTCGGTCTGTGGCCCAGACTCGAACGCCGGTCGCGGCCTCCGATCCGGCGTCGGACGACACGTTGGACGTGGATGTCTCGACCGACCTGCAGAGCATCCTGCGGCAGTTGCCGGCCCGCAGCCGGGTGGTGCTGACACTGTACTATCTGGAAGGACTTGGCCTGTCGGAGGTTGCCCGTGTGCTGGATGTTCCGGCCGGGACGGTCAAGTCGCGGCTGTTTCACGCCAGAAATGAGTTCAAGGAGATTTGGCAACAATCCGCAGGATAGCCTGCAAGGAGAGCCACCATGAACGACGAACAGATCAGAAAGATCATCGACGGACCGCAGGACTACGACGACTCCAAGGAAGACAGCCTTTGCTCGATGCTCAGCGATTTCTACAGCCGCAAGATGCTCTCGACGGCCATCCTCGTCTGGTTCTGGGGGATTGTCTTCGTCGCCGGCGCCGTCTACAGTGCGGTCAGGTTCTTCGACACCGACCAGACCAAAGACCAGATCATGTACGCGGCCCTCTTCATCTGCCTCGTACACTTCGTCGGTCTGATGAAGGTCTTCGCCTGGCAAATGATCGCACGAAACAGCATCAAGCGAGAAGTCAAGCGCCTCGAACTCCGCATCGCCGAACTGGCCGGCGGGCGTTCGTAAGGGCGGATCATCGTTCGTCCCTACGGTCTACGCAGGACGGCTGGCTTGATCGTCCAGGCCTGGAGCTTGGCGACCTCCATCATGTGCGGGGCGCGGAAGCCTTCGGGGAAGACCACCCACCCCCAAAGGCGCGTCGAATCGTCGGCGACGTGTTTCTTCGCCGCAAGCTCACCCCGACGCAACGGAACATCGCCCGACAGGCCGCCGGACGCCACCACGTGCGCCAGCGTCACAGCGAAGTCTTCCGGACGCACCGGCTCGCCCGCTATCCAGATCACGGAAGGCATTTGTCCGGTCTGCTGCACGATATCGAGCAGTTCCCGTGCTGCTTCGCGAATGGCCTCGGCGGAATATGTGCCCTCCGTAACGAATCGCTGCGCCGCTGAGGCCGGACCATAAGCGAATTCCAGCGTGATCTCGGCGGCCTCGGAATCGCTATCGGCTTTGGCGACTGTCTGAGCCAGGGCCAGCAGGCCTTCGGCCGCCGAGGCGATCTTGCCGCCGAGATCGACGTAGGAAAGCTCCTTGCCGAAGGCCTCGGCGATCATATGAACATCGCGTTGCGTCAGCGGACGTGAGTAGACGCGGTCGGGATACAGCGATGGGATCTCCCGAGCGGTCACAAGGCGGGTCTCGGGATGGCGGACGATGTGATCGAGAAACGCTTCGAACGCGTTGAACGCCTGCTCCTGCTCCTGCGGCGACTTCATGGGCGGCCGCTTCCATTGCGAGCGGGGCGGATTGGCGCCGCGGGCGAAGTTGACGCCGTCCCAGAACTCGCGATGGACGAACTCGCACGGATGGTAGTAGATGCTGATGATGCCTCCGCCTTCACCGAGCAGCTTTTTGTGGACGCGGTCGAACCGCTCGCAGGCCTGCCTGACCTCTTCGTCGGTCCAGCCGGTCCGTATGACGGCATCGCCGAGCCTCAGGATGTTCAGCATGCCGCAGTACCAGAAGGGACGGTTGTTTACGTTGACGTGCGAGGTCTCGTCGAGATAGAGCGGGATGTCGAATGCACGCAGCGCCGCGTAGCTCTGCGGGGTCCATGACCCTCCCGGCTGGCCGTAGCAGGAGGCGTTGACGCCGAAGACCTTCCGTAGCGTGCGAAGCCCAATGCCCTCGCGCCGGGCGAATTCCGAGACGCCTTCGTGCCACGTCAGGTCCCGGCAGTATTCCGACGGCGTCGGGTGCACGCTGTGATCGGTGGAATGATAGGCGATGTCGTTCTTCGCCAGGGCCGCGATCACATCGTCTCGCCCGCGCTCCGCCAGCACGCGGGCCTTCTCGCCGACGATCTTGAACGTGGCCTGAACGCCGGCATTCCACCCGGCAAGCCTCGTCGTGTCAGCCGTCCTGGGGATACATAAATTCGGGGATGCGCCGGAGCTTGCGTTCGGTGCTGATGCAGGCCAGCACGCTGGAGCCCTCCGTCAGAAGCAGGCCCGTCTCGCGTCGCAGCAGGCGATAGGTGTGTTCGACCTTGGCCGCGGTGACGTTCGAGCAGGTGGTCTCCAGCAGCAGCGGCTCGTCGTAGAACACGGGCCGGCGATACTTGATGTGCAGCTCGGCGACGACGAAGAATATCCCCGCGTCCTCCAGGTCTTTATAGGCGACGCCGTTGGCGCGGAGCAGTTCGGTTCGTCCCATCTCGAACCAGACGGGAAAGACGCTGTGGTGGACCACGCCGCCCCGGTCGGTCTCGGCATAGCGCGGTACGATGGAGATCTTGTGACTCGACAGGGTCATGTGCCTGGGAACTTGTCCTTGCATAGCGGAACAGGATACCATATCGGCCGTCGCGTTCAAGTCCAGACCGATTCGAAGAAGCGGGTTGCGTTGCGTGGAAATTGTTGCGGGGAGGGAGATTGGTGTTGGTGCTTTCCGAGCCTTCCCCGCGCACGGTGTTGATTGGGACGAAATGTTGGACCCCGTTTCGTCTCTTTGCAGGTTCTTCGGCCGGAGGAGCCTTGTTGTGGGGATCGGTTGCGGTGTATGAAGGCGATGTTCGCATGAGCAAGGAGGCGACTGATCCAGATCGCCGTGACGCGTCTGCAACGCGGGCAAGTCGCATGGCAAGACGGTTCGGGTACACAGGAAGGTGGACTTGCGGCGGCTCCCGCCGATTGCTCCGTTCTTGCGTCCCCCGGGCCTCCCGGCAAGATCGTTGCGAGTTCCCGCCCTCCGCGAATCCTCAACGCCGCCCACATCGCGAGCGGCTCCGAGGCAGGTGAGGTCTGGGGGGCTGTGGCACGATGTATGCAATCTTTAGCGGTGGAGCGTCGTGACGTTTGAGTGCAATCTGCGGGGATAGGGATTGACTTCTGAAACAGGCGTCTTAAACTGGCGCGTCAAGCGTCTGTTTCTGACGATAGGCGGCGTACCCGCACGAACTGCCGGCGAGGACCCATGACCGAACGAAGCGTCCAGGATCGACCAATGGAAGCGGCGGAGGAGTTGTTCTGCCAACGAGGTTTCCAGGATGCGAGCGTCCGAGAGATCGCGGCGGGGGCCGGGTGCAACGTTGCGGCGATCAACCATTGCTTCGGGGGCAAGGAGAAGCTCTACGTCGCGGTCTGGCGGCGGTGGCTTGCGACGATGCGGGATGTTCGCACCGCAGTGATTCAACAGGCCATGTCGGGCGGGGGGGCAGGCGCATCGGGAAGCTCTTCTGGAGTCCTATGCCCGGACGTTTATCGAACCGCTGGTCGAAGAGGACCGACTGGATCAGAGGCACGGGCGCAGCCGGCTCGTGGGCTTGATGGTCGGGGAGATGGTGGATCACATCGTCGGTTTTCGGCTGCGGGGATTTGCGGCCATGCCAATGGAGAGAGAAAATGAAGGCCGATACCTGTTGGGTTGTGCAAGGATTGACGTATTGTGTCGTGGCCGTTGTGGTCGGAGGTTGCATGATGGGTCCGGAGTATTCCCGGCCCGAGACGCCCGCCGAGACGGCGACGAGCTTCGTCCATGCCTCGGAGCCGACCGAGGGGATCGATGATGTGGAAGAGCCGGATCGCTGGTGGGAGCGGTTCGGCGATCCGGTCACGGCCGATCTGATCCGCCAGGCTCTGGAGGGCAATTACGACCTGAGAGCCTCGGCCGCCAGAGTGCTTCAGGCTCGCGAAGGCTTGTCCGAGGCGAAAGGTCGGCTATGGCCCGAGGTCTCGTACGGTATCACGCGGGACCGCAGCAAACGCTATTTCAACTTCGGCGGTATGGGCGGGGAGCCCAACATTCCGGGGTTCCCCTCGTTCAGTGGCGGCTTCAGCTCGCTGACGACGACATGGTCGCAGGACGTCTCGGTCTCATATCTTGTGGATTTCTGGGGCAAGCTTCGGCGTGCTCGGCGTGCGGCGTGGGAGGACCTTCTGGCGTCCGAGGCGAATCGGCAGGCGCTGACCAACTCGACGATCGCGTTGGTGATCCAGGCTCGAATCGATGTTGCGGTCGCCCAGAGGCGCCTTTCGCTGGCGAGAGCCAACATTGAGAGCCTTCAGAATACGTTGGAGATTACGGAACGTCGAAACCGCGCGGGATTGGTCGGTCCCGTGGACGTGCGGCTGGCGCGGGCGAATCTGGAGGGCGCTAGGGCCCAGGAACCGGCGATCGCCTCTGCACTGGCTTTGGCGCAACACTCGCTGGATGTTCTCGTGGGTCGGCGGCCGGGGGCTTCGGGCGGGCCGCCGGAGACTTTGCCGGAACTGCCCGAACTGGAATCGGCCCCGGCGGGGGTCCCCGGCGCACTGCTGGATCGGCGCCCCGACGTGCGTGCAGCCGAATTCGCCTTGCGCGCCGCCAATGAGCGCGTCGGCGCCAGTATCGCTCAGCTCTATCCCGATCTGGTCCTGACGGCCAGCTATGGGCGCAGTTCCGATGCATGGGAAGATATCTGGAAGAGCTTCTCCGAGACCTATTCGGCCATGTTCAACCTCGCCCAGCCGATTTTCCGAGGGGGCCAGCTTCGGGCGCAGGTTCGCGCGGCTAAGGCCCGCTATGAGGAAGCGGCTGCCGTCTACGGCGGCGTCGTGCTCGATGCCATGCGTCAGGTCGAAGATGCATTGATTGGAGAGCAGCTCCTGCGGCGCCAGCTCGAACACGTGCAACTCCAACTCCAGGAATCGCAAGCGGCTGAACACCTATCGAGGCGACGGTACGATCAAGGAGTCGAGGGTCTGCTGACCGTGCTGGAATCGCAGCGGCGGCGGCGCTCGGCGGAGGAGCAGGTGACCATCCTGAAGGGGCAGATCTGGACGAATCGCGTCAACCTGCACCTGGCGCTGGGAGGTGATTGGGCGGGCGCCCAGGCTGTGGAATCCCAGGTGGCGAAGCAATGACTGAGACGGTGACACAAGTGCAAGGGGCTGGGCCTCAGCGGAACAGGCGGTGGGTGCTGTTGTCGGCACTCACTGTCGCTCTGGTCGCGATCGCGGCGTTAGTCATGCCTCGCAGGATCTCCGATCGGATAGAAGAGGAGGCGGCCGCAGTGCCCCTGGTTCAGGTTCACAGGCTCGT
>Ga0334889_1005220_pt1 | contig 10932 bp, 8 predicted proteins | sample GraSluR1_MG_2_FD_207222 | JGI IMG/M metagenome (GOLD analysis project Ga0334889, IMG submission 207222) | Sludge microbial communities from methane-producing bioreactor in Wageningen University, Netherlands - Granular Sludge_8_08-R1 | ecosystem: Engineered > Bioreactor > Anaerobic > Unclassified ... | reverse complement strand
CAATTATGATAAATTTAGGCTCGAGCCGTCGGGAACACATAAATGAGGGTGCCATTTTTCAGCGGCGCCCTCATTTTGTCATGACAATATAATCATTGAAATGTTAATTCGATTATTATACCATTATCATATAGGTTTTAATTCCACACGGGGTCATATAGGTTTTATTCCTTACAGGGTCGTATATGTTTTATGCCGTACAGGGTCATATATGTTTTACGCCGTACCGACTAAATATTTTTTAAAGCCACACAGACTCCTGTATGTTTTAACACCATACAGGATCATATAGGTTTTAATGCCACATAGAATTATATGTTTAAGGCCATATAGTGGATCAACAGGTGTTACTCTTATATCATACTGACAGAAACCCTGTAATCAGGAATCCTATTGCTGCTAGAATGCCTGCAATTATTCCATAAGGAATTTGAGTAAATGCATGTTCAATATTATCTATCTTGGCCATAGCTGATGCAAAGACAGTATAGTCACAGTAGAAGCAAATATGTGCTCCAAATGCTTCACCTGATAGAATAGCTGCCAATACTATAACAGGATCTGCCCCGATAGAAATAGAAAGGGGTACCGCAACCAGAGCGTATACAACAGTTACTCCCCATGTACTTCCTGAGCAGAAAGTAAGCGCACAACATGCAACAAATGTAATGAATGGAAATAATGCAGGACTCAAGAATGACTCCGAAATTGATATAACGTATTCTGGCAACTGAAGTGTAGTTATTATATCCTTAAACATATATACGAAAAATGAAATCAAAGGCATTTGTATGATTCTTGCTTCGCCCTCAATTGCTGATGCCATGATTTGTTTCCATGTGCACAATCTTGTTATAAACAAAAGAGCAGTCATAGAAAAAACCCCGATAAAGAAACCAGATAGAACATCTCCTGTTTTAATAATGGAAATTGTCAAAATTATTATTCCTAAAATAAATACACCCAGTCTTAAAGGCGCCTTAGGATCTTTTTCTTCTTTTTCCACTTCAACAGGCGGATTCAAAGAAACACTGGCTTCAGTATAAAGTTCTCCCGTGGCTTGAACTCTTTCATAAGCTTTTTTCATCCCCCCAAGTTTAGGCACCCATCCCATTGTAAATCCAAAACATACAATAAGAGCCGCTATTGCATAAAAATTGAAAGGAATTGTTTTAACATAAATATCAAACCCACTACCTAAATACTTAAGTTCTTCAAATCCGGCAAATACGCCAATAAAGAATGCCGCCCAGTTTGTTAAAGGAACCAAAGATGTTACTGTAGTACTTGTTGAATCGATGTAGTAAGCAACTGAAGCTCTTGGCACTTTGAATCTGTCAAAGAGCGGTGTTAACTGACCAATAACTGAAGACCTCATCATGTCATCAATAAACAGTAGTGCCGACAGAAGCCAGGTCCAAAGATATAAGTTTCTTTCGCTCTTTACCTTCTTTTCTACTATTTTAACCAGGACATGAGACCCTCCTGTAGCACCAAATAATGCTACCAAAACGCCCACAACGCACATCAAACTGACGATCCATACAGTGTTCTCATTGCCTCCTGTAACATAAACCTGATCTATAAATGTCCAGAACCAGTCTTTGCCACCAATGATAACGCATCCGACCAATATGGCAATAATCATTGACGATATGCATTTTCTACTTATGATTGCTACGCCCAGCATAACTGCTACAGGCAGCAAACTCCATGCACCATATTCCATGCAAATAAACCTCCTTATAATATTACTATGAATAAATTATTTTTCCACCCAGCATTGTCATAATAACCGTTGTCTCAAGTATCTCTTCGGGGTCTGTATTAAAAATATTTCTGTCCAGCACGGTTATATCGGCGAATTTTCCCTCTTCCAGAGTGCCTGTTACCTTTTCACTCCACATCTGATATGCCGATCCAATAGTATATGCTTTAAGGGATTCTGCCAGACTGAGTTTTTCAGTTGGACACCATCCTCCTACCGGATGCTTGTCTTCCGATAATCTTGTTACCGCTCTGTATATTCCTCTCATTGGATCAAGATCGGCAATTGGATGATCGCTGCCAAAAGCAAGAACTGCGCCCTTTTCCGCCATTGATTTGAAAGGATATACATATTTACAGCGTTCCTTTCCGAGTATCTTATGGAATGGATGTTCCGCAAATATCGGTGCCCACATATGATCCGGCTGTACCGATGCAACAACATCTAATTCGCCGGCCCTTCCCATATCCTTCGGATGAACGACTTCGAAGTGCTCTATCGTATGCCTCAATGGTTGTTTGTTTTTGTCACGGCAATTCTCGAATATATCCAGTGCTTCTCTCACGGCATCATCACCGCAGGCATGAAGTCTCATTCTAATTCCGTTTTTTTCAAATTCAATTGCTTTATTTTCAAATTCTTGAACTGACAGGTATTTTTCGCCATAAAATCCCGGACGGTCACTGTACTCTTCTATAAGGGCACCTGTATATCCCATAGGAGTGCCGTCTACAAACCCCTTTATTCCTCCGAATTTAAGGGTATCGCTACTGTAACGGTCTTTCATTTCCAGGAGTTTTTCCATGGGTGTGTTGATTGAAGCCAGAAGAGACATCCTTACTTGGAGTTTGCCTTCCCTGTCAAGCTTTTCAAAAATATCTTCCATAAGTATCTCATGTATCTGCATATTACTTAAAGATGTTATTCCAAGACTCGCAGTCCTTTTGAAATATTCATTTATCAAGCTACCCATTTTTTCATCCGGCATATCAAATGCAACATCAAGGATCAGTTTCATGGCACTTGTTTCGAGAAGATATCCTGTAGGATCTCCGTATGCATCTTTTTTTATCATCCCCATGCCTGGCGGTATGGCAGTATCTGCATGTATCCCGCATATTTCCATAGCTTTCGAATTTACCCATGCACCGTGCAGTTCTTCATTGATTACTACTACAGGCTTTTCAGGAAACAATTGATCTAATGATTCCTTTGTAGGCAATTCTTTTATCTCCCAATATTCATGATTCCATCCAAATGCTATTACCCACTCATTGTCCTTGTCTTTCTCGTGCTCATAAATCATTCGTACAGCATCTTCTTCGGAGATGGATTCTGCCACATTTGCACCCGCCACTTCCAGAGCTCCGTAAAACACATGGGCATGACTCTCGCAGATCCCCGGCATTACAAGTTTGTTATCATAGTTGTGCAACTTACTGTTTCTCCCTATGAAGGATGTTATATTCTCTTCTGCTTTACCGACATGAATGATCTTATCTCCTTTTACTGCAATAAAACCTGCAAAGGGTTTGTCACCACATGAATCAAATATACAATTTGAGCGTATTATATGATCTGCAACCACTTTAAAACTCCTTGACCATCAGTTCTCTTGTTGTTTTCCCGAGCACAACAGCTTCATCTTTCTTAAACATAAGTGTGTCTATGCATCCGAATCCTGTTTCAAAATTCACTACTGTTCCCGGAACGAATTTTCTTTCCTTGTCTTCGCAGTCAAAATAAATATCATATACTGTTGAACCCCCACACCAGTCAGGCGGATAAGCAATGCCAAGTTCATAGCCGCCTATCCAGTACTGATGACCCCATATTCCTTCTGCCTGATAAAACTTCTTTAATTCACAAAGCAGATCTGACATCAGCATATTGGGTCTGATGGCATTTTGGACCATCTCTATGATTTTTTTGTTTACTGCATATTTTGCCGCAAATTCTTTTGGCGGTTCACCGACGGAAAAATATCTGCACTGATTTGAATGATATCTGTTGAATACTCCTGCCAGATCAACACCCACAGGATCTCCCATCATTATTTTCCTTCTTGATGCAGGTATATGGAAACACCATGACCTGTATGGGCCGGACCGGACCATGTTTGCTATGGCCTGTGATTCGCCGCCGGCTTTTAACTGAGCATTTGAATATGCTGCTACTATTTCAAGTTCAGTGATCCCCGGTTCCAGGGAATCATAAATCGCTTCCATACCTATATTACAAATATGTGTTGCCGTTTCTATATACTGTAATTCCAGCGGTGATTTTACAGCGCGTGCTTCTCTTATTATGTCTGTTGCATCTACCACTGTACAGCCTGCAGCTTCAAATAATTCCTTCCATTGAGCGAAAATAAGATAGTTGGGTCTGTAACTGCCAAATTCCAGACCTATGGTCATTCCCGGCTTGATCCATCCTTCTTCCTTCAAGTTCTTGGTCACCATTTCTTTGTAACCTTCATCCGGAGTAGTGCAGATATATGATTTTCCATACATTTCTGCCGGAATGTCATATATAAGTCTTGTGTCAGTTGAAACACTTGTAAGCTTTAATACACCTTCTTCATCCGGCAGGTCAAAATGTATAAATCTGTCATGATCAACATGTATAGCTGTTCCTGCTCCCATTGAGTCATACCAGGCTTCGGGGGAATTCACACGATGCCAAACCACATCATATCCACTGATATAATACATGCTTTCAGGAGCTGTTGCATACAGGAAGTCAACGCCTTTCCTGTCCATTATCTGACGTATCTTAGTAAGTCTGTTTTTGTATTCTTCAATAGGAAATGCAACTTTCATTTCACCGGCGCAGTTTTCAACACCCGGTACAAATTCAAATTTTCTTTCTGACATCTTAGCCCTCCATTGCCATTAATAATAAAAACTATATTATATTTTGAGTATATCTTTTGATTTTATGGTTTTTAAGGCACTTTATTGTTTTAAATGGGGTAAACTTGCTTATTGCTTTTACGGATCGCTTTTATTTTAAGTATATTAAACCATTAAAAAAACTCCCACCGAAGTGAGAGATCATTTTTCATATTCTGATTAATCGAGTTAATCGGATACTTGTTGAAGAAAGAGGCAATTTGAGCTGATACTCCCTGTTCTTAACTTGTTCCTCATCTATATATTCAACAGATACCATGGGAACAGACGCTCTTTCTATCATCTTGAATTCAGCATCGCTCAGGTGCCTTATTACCCTGGGGTCCTTTATTATTGACGTTATGTCATCGTGTTCGGAATCCCACACATAATGCACCACTTTATAATTGGAATCAAGGTTTTTCAGTGTAAGTTTGTATTGTGTCTTCTGTTTATACTGAAGTTCTGTACCTTCATTGTAAAATAGGATCTGAAAGTCATCTTCCATTCTGGTCACAAAATATTTTTCATCCTTTGCAATAACAGCTTCTCCCATTTGCGACAGAAAAAAATAGATGTAGTATAAATTGTTCCTGAAACCATTTTTGGAATAAAGCCAGTCCAGTCGTATTTCACTGTCTGTCAAATTAAAGATATAATCATCCTTAACGGCTCCGAGTCTGTCAACCGGTCTTTTGTATTTTTCATATTGTTCAAAACTGATATTGAATGAACTTAACAAATCTGTAAATTCTTTGATTCTATTTTTTGTTTCGTCTTCATTGTCGGCCATATCTATCTTAACTTCCAATTGTGTAGCTCTGCCCTTCGGATAAAACTTAAAAAAACTTTTTAATGACTCCTCCGCTGTCTCTATTTCATACTGATCCTCTTTGCTGCAGTTAACTACAAGATACACTTTGGAAAACGAATCAAGAAGAAAATTAAGTATCCCATGTAACTCACCTACCGATGTATCTTCTGCCTGCATGACTTCTGAACTGAATAATTCATCTGCAATAATCGATACGAATTCTATATCATTTTGGGCTTCTTCAATTTGTTTCATCTGTCGATACCCAAGAATATTCGATCCCCTGCACCAAAGATTTTCTTTCCATGATGGATCAAATCTCTCCAATACACTGGTTTTGTTCAAATCGATCAATATGTCTGCCTTCGTACTAATTTCTTCCTTTTTATCCGGTACTATAGACTCGATTTTATCGATTATTTCTGTCATTGAAACATCTTCTTTGAATCTTTCTGCATCATCATGCATCTCATATGATTCGCGGAACAGCTTTCTGTATTTGTTAGGGCTGATTTTATACCATTTCATGAAATGCTTATTAAAATACCGAACATCTGAAAATCCGCACTGATAAGCGATTTCTGTTATTGGATGAGATGTTTCCAAAAGCATCTTTTCAGCTTTTTCAACACGAACGAAATTCAGCCAATCTCTGAAACTGTAACCGGTAATGTCTTTGAATTTATGTGACAGGTAAAATAGGCTCAAGTATTCCTGCTCTGATATTTCCTGCAGTTTCACCTTTTGATCATAGTTGGAATATAAATATTTAATAGTACGGTAAATCATATCCATTTTTTCGTCCGTCACCTGGAACGCCGCACCATCTAGATTCGTTATATCAAGACGATAACAATATATAAGACTTTTGAGAAAAGAATCGAGCTGATAAACGATTTTATCTTTTTCTCCGGTTTCTTTTATCAGCACTGCCAGACGGTTAACATGCTCCATAATAATATGCTTTCGCTGATTGAGTTTGTTGAATGCTTCTGAGTACGGCCACAGTGCAACTATCTCATAAAAGTCCGGATATTTTTCATAAGTTATATTACAATCTATATATACACTGATTATGACATTTTTTTCGTTTGTCTCCTTCATACTATGTATTTCATCGCTGTTTATCAGCATCATGTCCCCGGCTTTAAGGCGAAACCATTCATATCCAACCTTAAGATCGATATTTCCTTCAACCACAATCAACAGTTCAAGTTCATCGTGCCAGTGAAAAGTTTGGCCTATGATGCTGCTTTGATTCAAATAAACAACGCCGTTTTCTTCAAAACCCATGGTCAGGTCCTCCGTAAAAAGCAAATTGGAATAAGACACATGTCTGCATTATATAGTTATAACAGATATTAATCAACTTTCCCTGACGGATATTGTGATTCCCTTGTATAATGTGTCGTTAAGAATAACTTGTAAGAATGCCCCCCTGGTACCCATTTGAAACAGTGATACATTTTCTCAAGTTAGTGACACTTTTTTTTGTTTTTTTTGGAGGTTTTTGTGGGCTTGGGAGCTTTGTCTCTCTAACCTTACGTCTTACTATGCATAAAGAGAGCTTTTTCGCCAAAACCGGCCAGAAAAAGTATATAATTTGAAATTTTAACCCTTTTCGCACCTAATTCCTGCTTCCGGGGTTAAAAATCGCTATTATTTATGCCATTTTTGGATATATTTACCATTATTTACAGCGAAAAGGCCTTCCAAGAGAAAATTTTAACCCTGAGGCGTATGTTTTTTTGGTAAAAGGGTTAAAATTAACCCTCAGGGCCTTAAAAAACACCAAACAGGGTTAAAATTCTGATTTTGTTCTATTTTTTCATCTTTATTGCTGTGAAAATCCAATAATCATATCAATTATGATAAATTTAGGCTCGAGCCGTCGGGAACACATAAATGAGGGTGCCATTTTTCAGCGGCGCCCTCATTTTGTCATGACAATATAATCATTGAAATGTTCATTCGATTATTATACCATTATCATATAGGTTTTAACGCCGTACAAGGTCATACATATATGTTTTACGCCGTATAGGTTCATATATGTTTTACGCCGTACCGACTCAATATTTTTTAAAGCCACACAGACTCCTGTATGTTTTAACACCATACAGGATCATATAGGTTTTAACACCACATAGAATTATATGTTTAAGGCCATATAGTGGATCAACAGGTGTTAACATAATAAAGTTATTTAAGAAGGACTGTTTTCCCGGATAAGGCGGAGCCGTTGCAAATCAACGAGTGGCGGAGCCGTTGCAAATCAACGAGCAAAGGTGATATTATGCATTGGATCATTTTTCTTACAGGAGCTGTGGCCGCTTCCCTTATGGGAGTGGCAGTTATCATAAAAACTTTGATCATGAAGCATGAATATTCCGGTCTTGCTGATGGTCTTGTGACAGCTATCGAATATCCCTTCCCGAAACAGGAACCAAAAAAATGTCTTATCGTTTTTGAGTTCGAAGCAAATGGCAGGACCAAAAGAGGCAAAAGCAAATTCTATACAAAGAACAGAGCCGGCCTAAAACCCGGTGACAAGATCAACATCATGTACGACCCCAAAAGCCCTTCCCGTTTTATGATAGTCGGCGAAAGAACAGAATTAAGAAGCGGCATAATACTTGTTGCAGCCTCAGTAATACTTTTTGCCCTGGCATTTTTAACAATGAATACATAATGAATACATAAAGAAATGAATATACAATGAATACATAGTGAATACATAATGAAATGAATATATAATGAATACATAATGAAATGAACATATAAAGAAAAGGTGCATCATGAAAAACAATATTCTCGGAAAATCGGGAATCGCCGTGAGTCCCGTGGGATTCGGCGTTCTGACAATAGGAAAAACCCAACTGGATCTGCCCCTTGATGAGGGTGCAGACCTTATAAGGTATGCTATAAGGCGAGGCATTAACTTTCTTGACACAGCCCAGTTCTATGAAACATATCCTTACATAGAAAGAGCGCTCAAAGGCACGGAACTTGAACCGGTGATAGCCTCCAAATCTCTTGATTCCGGCTACGATGAAATGCGCTTTGCCGTAGAAGAAGCCAGATCACAAATGGACCGGGATGTGATCGATATATTTCTTATGCATGAAGTGAGAAACGATCCCGACTGGCAGAACAGACAGCCTGCCTGGGAATATCTCAATGATGCCAAAGCAAAGGGCATCGTCAAAGCCATAGGTGTTTCCACTCATCATGTGGATGTGGCCGAGAAAATGACAGATATAAAGGAATGTGATATTCTCTTCCCTCTTATCAACATAAAAAGTCTCGGGATAAGGCAGGGTGACGGTCCCGGCAAAAAGGAAGATATGGCGGCAGCCATAAAAGCATGTTCCCGGAAAGGCATGGGCGTCTTTGCCATGAAGGCCTTCGGAGGCGGAAATCTCACTGGAAGCTATATAGAATGTCTTGATTATGTAACGGGTCTTTCGGGAATATCCTCTGTAATGATAGGTTTCGGCAAACATGAAGAAGTCGACAGAGCCATTGAATATGCCGAAGGAAAAATAGATAGGAATTATGTTCCGGATATAAGCAAAAAAATGATCCACATAGATACGGGTGACTGTGAAGGATGCGGCAACTGCATAAAAAAATGCCCCAATCATGCAATAAGTTTTGGTGAAAAGCCTGTATGCGGTTATGAAGATCTTGCAGCGAAAGGAAAAGTCGTGCCAATGGTGGCGGAAGTGGATCACAGCGTCTGTCTTACCTGTGGCTACTGTGCTCCGGTCTGCCCCGTAAGGGCCATAATCATGTGGTGAGGTTTGCATGGGTGTTTGCATGGGTGCCCGCTTTGGGCTTATTTTATGAATCCTCCGCCTGCCACCCTTCCGTCGGGGTAATAAAATACTATGGACTGTCCCGGCGTTACCGCTTTTTGTTTTTCTTCGAATAATGTTTCTATTACAAAGCCTTCGGGGTCAGCCCCGGGGCCTTTTTCTTCTACAGTTCTTATTACGGCAAAAGAAGGTTTCGCAGAATAGCGGACTTTTGCAAGGACCTTTTTGTTTTCAAGATTTGAAGGCATTTTTTCGCATTCCGTTTCTGTAAAAAAGTTTCCCCCGGAAAAAACCTTGTAGCTGTAAAGGTCTTCTTTTTCTCCCAGAGTCACGGTATTGTTTTTTGCATCCAGGCGGGTAACGAACATGGGCCTGCCAAAGGTGCCTCCCAACCCTTTTCTCTGTCCCACAGTATAGTTTATTATGCCTTTATGGCTGCCGATTATGTCTCCCTTCATATCAATGAAATCGCCCCTTTCGGCGGCATAACCGTTTTTCCTGAAAAACTCAGCATATCCTTCATCGCTGTCAATAAAACATATCTCCTGGCTATCGGGCGAATCAGCATTGCTTAGATCATTTTCTTTTACGAATTTTCTTATATCATCCTTGCTTTCAAAATCGCCCAGAGGCAAAATCAGTCCGGACAGGATCTCTTGGGGCAGTCTGTAAAGCATGTAGGACTGATCCTTTTTTTTGTTTGCTGCCGTTTTTATACAATATACGTCTTCCCGAAAAACGACGGAGGCATAGTGGCCCGTTGAAATATAACGGGCACCCTTCGCATCTGCCGTCTCCTTCAGTGTTTTGAATTTTATGAGGGGATTGCATATTATACAGGGATTCGGCGTACGGCCCGAAAGATATTCATCGCAGAAATCGGCAAGCACAGTTTCATTGAACTCCCGGGACACATTCTTATAAACAAAATCTATATCCATTTCTTTTGCCGCTTTTTCTGCTGCTGCCCTGCTTTTTTCACTCTTTTCATCCGCTTCTGTGGTTACATCAAAATAAAGACCTGTTACTTCAAAGCCTTTTTCTTTCAATAATAAAGCAGCGGCAGTGCTGTCAACTCCGCCGCTCAATCCCAAAACTACTTTATTTTCCGCAACCGCCGCTGCAACCTTCCGGCTGTTCGTGTTCATCTTCTTCTGCATTTGGATCGAAACCCTTCAGCCCTTCATATTCTTTGTTGTTTTTCTTGGCATAATCATATATCGCAGCTTTTATGGCATGATCGGCCAGTACCGAGCAGTGTATTTTCACAGCGGGAAGCCCGCCCAGCTCATCGACTATCTGCTTATTGGTCATTTCCAGAGCTTCGTCTATGGTTTTGCCTATTATCATATCTGTGGCGATACTTGATGATGCTATGGCAGAGCCGCATCCGAAGGTCTTGAATTTGGCATCGGTTATCTTATCATCGCTGACCTTTATCATTATCTGCATCATGTCTCCGCATACAGGGCTGCCGTACTTGCCCACCCCGTCGGGGTTTTCAAGTTCGCCCACATTATGAGGATTCATGAAGTGATCCATTACCTTGTCGTTATACATTCCCATTTTTTTACCAGCCTTTCTCCTCCGAGACAGAGGATACCTCTCTGAGTTTAGTTATTATTTCTTTAAGTG
>Ga0334889_1005219_pt1 | contig 10937 bp, 7 predicted proteins | sample GraSluR1_MG_2_FD_207222 | JGI IMG/M metagenome (GOLD analysis project Ga0334889, IMG submission 207222) | Sludge microbial communities from methane-producing bioreactor in Wageningen University, Netherlands - Granular Sludge_8_08-R1 | ecosystem: Engineered > Bioreactor > Anaerobic > Unclassified ... | reverse complement strand
TAGCCGCAGTATCATTTAAAGCTGGACCCACCAAATGGAAGAAAATTGTTAAATTCTCCTCCTTACTATTATGTTTATTAACAATCTTGCGCTCCGTAAGTATAAGCGGAATCTTCGGTATTGGCATCTTGGCTTTGGTTTACGCTTCACTACAATCTGGAATTGCGCGAAAAGTAAAATTTTTATTTTCACTTTTAATTATCGCACTTTTCTTATTCTCCATAATAACAATATATTATCCCAATATAATAGATTCTCTGCTATGGCGTATTGAATTATTATCAAAAGATTTTGCTAAGGCGGATTATAACCGCATGGGGTCTAATCGCCTATCTATTAGTGATAATTATCTGAATAGTTTTTTTGACCAAGGAGTACATCGAATATTATGCGGATTGCGATATATGCCAGCAATGGACCTAGTACAACTTAATGGCGGCGTTACACATAATAGTTACATAGATATGTTATTTATGTATGGTATCATTGGTACTATCATTATGTTATATTCATTTATTAAAAAAAATATAATATATTTTCGAAATTATCGAAATTCTTTCAGCAAAGAATACCAATTTATAATTTTATGTTCGATACTTCTTTTATACTTTTCATTAACACTTTCTATACTACCTACGGTCCAATGGATAGTAATTTATTACTTGAAAAGGTACCCAAATGCGTAAAATTATTGTTTTAATTACATCCGCCTTCCCGTATGAAAAAGGAGAGGCTTTTCTTGAAGAAGAAGTGAAATTTGTTAACTGTGACATTTTAATAATACTGCCTCTTGCCGGGAAGGGATCACCGCGCGAATTGAAAACTCCGGTATCTTATGAAGTATACTCGCTTCCCTTACATAGCCGTTGGGCGTGGTTCTGTTCTCTGCTTTGTCAGCTCTTCTATGGGAAGTTATTTCAAGAGTTACGTAGCTTACATCAAGCTGGTAAACTGTTTCCTACTGCAATAATGAAAAGCTTGTCGTTTCTTTCGCACGGCGGGCTCTACAAAAAAGAGGCTGTTAAAATTCTATCTTCTATCGTGAAACCGGGAGATTCTGTCTGCTTCTATGGGTATTGGTTTTTACTCCAGGCATACATTGCGGTTGAACTGAAAAGATATTTTGGAGGTACTGCCGTTTCTCGGTGTCATGGGGGAGATCTTTATGAGGAACGCAATAAGTTAGGTGTTCTTCCGATGAGGCGATATTTAATAGAACAGCTTGATGCAATTTACACAATTTCTGAACACGGAAAAAAGTATCTTGAAAGTAGATATCAATATCTGGGAAAAAAAATTACGATAAATCGATTAGGTACAGAAGCCGGAGCTCATACAGCACACTCAAAAAGACCCACTTTCTCAATTGTATCATGCTCTTGGATTAGCGAAGTAAAACGCGTAGACAGGATCATTTCAGTATTAAGTAGACTTCCCAACAAAAATATACAATGGACACATTTGGGTGGTGGTATATTAGAGAATGAGATGATAAAAGCAGCCCAAAGACAGCTTGAGGGTAAAATTGATTGGAATATTACCGGAGTAATTTCACACGAAGAAATTATGAAACAGTATGCTGACAATGATTATAATCTTTTCATAAACCTAAGTAGCTCAGAAGGTATTCCAGTCTCAATTATGGAAGCTTGCTCATATGGAATACCCATTCTGGCAACTAATGTCGGTGGTTCTTCAGAAATTGTTGATGATGGCTATAATGGTTTCTTAGTAGAAAAGGATTTCTCCGATGAAAATGTTGTCTCTATTATTGAGCGAGTGCTTCAGATGAACGACAATGATTATGATTGCATTTGTCGTAACTCCTTGTTGCGCTGGCAAGAAAAATTTTCTGCTCAAAATAACTATTCTAAGTTTTATGCTAATCTACCATTTTGCTTTCTTAAAGATGAGGTGTGACACATGAAGGGAATAACAGGGTTTTTATCTCCTAACAAACCAAACACGTTGCAATATATTTACAACTCATACAACAATAAATTTCCTGATGACAAAATAAACTACCGTGATAATGAGATCGTTATACTGTTTGACGGTTGTTTACTAAATTTGACTGAGCTTAAACTTACATATAACTCTACCGATTTTATTACTCTTATAAAATGCATGTGGGAAAAATATGATAAAGATGTAATCTGCTACTTAAAAGGAAGCTTTGTATTGGTCATTTGTGATATAAAAAACAACAGATTGCTAATTACAAATGATAGATTAAGCAAGAGGCCGCTCTATTATTACTTAGGTGAAGTAACAGCCTTTTCTTCACGATTTTATGATTTGGTTGCTCTACTAAAAGAAAGGAAAACACCGCTAACTCCAGACGATCTTGGTATCGCAATGATGCTACAAAAAGGTTTCTTGTGGGGTAATTGCACTTATATAAAAGAAATATTAATCCTACGACAATATGAATCAATACTTGTTTATGACGGCAAAACTGAGTTGATGAAAACAACGGATGTGACTTTTGGTTCCTGTCAAGATACAGAACAGATAGCATTGCAACGCTTTAACACGCTCTTTGTAGAGGCAGTCAAGTTACAATTTAGGAAAAATGAAGAATCCGGATACACTCAGATAACTACTTTATCTGGGGGTATGGATTCACGTTCTGTGTTGTTGGCGGCAAAAAAAGTTGGATTTACCAATATAACGTGCCTGACTTATGCTCAGAGTAGATCTAATGACTTTGAGATTTCCACTAGTATTGCTTCCGATAATAATCTGGATATATTCTTCTATCCGCTGGACACTGCAAATTTCCTTACTGATCCCTGGCCGAGATCGGATCTAAATGAGGGAATGCATTCGTATTTCGGCTCTACTGGAGCCTATACCGTTTTTCATAATATTTGTGATAATAATCGTGGGATTATTCACTGCGGACTTTTAGGAGGTGAGCAGCTTGGCGACCAATATCCGGTACCATATTTGAGACTGAAAGCAAATGTATTTGAACACTGTAAACTTGAGTTGTGTGATGACAGTTTGGTAAATAGATATGAAGATCAAATATCATCTTTTAAATCAGAAGATGAAGTTGAGGTTTTCATGCATCTAAGAGGTTGTCAAAATCTTTTTCGGATGGCACAAGATAGATTTGAGATATTTTCTCCTTTTATGGATGAGGATGTATTTGAATATCTCTTTAGCCTTCCGATAAGTATGAAATACGGAAGATTGTTCTATTGTAAATGGATGAGTCAATTTTATCCGAATACATATAAAACTACTTTCTTTAATGCGCGCCTTCCGAAAAGTGAATTTGATCTACGATTTAAGGTGTTGAAAAGGAAATTTTTCTATCGATTAAATAATTCACTTCACAGGAAATCAAAAATGGATATGAATCCAATAGCTTATTGGATAGCAAACAATAATGGTTTGGATGAACAAATTGAAAGAATATTTTATCAAGAACTTTCTCGCATGGAATCACATCCGGTTTTATCAACGGAAAGAATCGTATCGTCGGTAAGATTTGCTAATCGTCTAAATGCAATCTCTACAATCTCGCATGGAATCACATCCGGTTTTATCAACGGAAAGAATCGTATCGTCGGTAAGATTTGCTAATCGTCTAAATGCAATCTCTACAATGATTAGCTTGAATAATGTTTATTGCTCGAATGGTTTTAATTGATATGAAAAGAGTATTATTTATTTCTCCATATTTTGCTCTAGAAAATGAAATAGCTGCAATTAGAGCGACCAAACTCGCAAAATTCCTTTCTCTTGACGGCTATGAGGTAACTGTATTCTGTAAGCGTCAGTGTTCTCCTACCAAGGATGAAACTTTAACAAAAGATGCCGAAAATGTTTATCGTATTATTCGTCTTGAGTGCCCCAAAATGATCAGAGCACTATATTATATTATTTTTAAGAGACAATACTACCAAGGAATAGATGAAAAAAAAAACATAACCGGAGATACTTATACGAAAAGTAATTTATCCACAGTTATTGCTAAACCATCACAATTTAAGGTTTTAGTAGCATCAACATTAACCTACATATTCAGTCAGTTAGACGAACTAAGCTTTATAAGCAAGACCAAAAAGCAGATACGCGCTGAAGCTGTTCATTATGAAATTGTGTTTTCTACATTTAGTCCTAGAAGTAGTCATCAGATTTCTGCATATTTAAAAAAAAGACAATATTCAGATAAATGGATCGCTGATTTCCGTGATAACATTAAGCCTTCTGACAGCCAATATACAGCAAAAGATATCCGATATCTAAACAGCGTTAAAAAATACGCCGATTCAATAACAATCGTCAGTGAATCTATAATGCCTTATTTGCAAAACAGTGGCAAATTAACAGTGTTGACAAATGGATACGATTTGGAAGATGTACCACATACGAAACCGATCAAAAGTAATGATAGATTAAAGTTTGTATATACAGGGAGTTTGTATGGAGGTAGAAGGGATTTATCAGTATTATTTAGGGTTTTATATGAGCTCTCCAAAGAAGGAATTCTCTCTCTCGATTGTATAGAATTAGCTTATGCCGGACGCGACTTCAGCAATCTTTCTGCACAAGCGCAATTGTATGATTGCTTGAGTATTATTCAGAATTATGGATACATCAGTAGAGCAGAATCGATTGAATTGCAAAATAATGCAGATATATTGTTACTTGCTTCATGGAATACAGTAGGCAGTACAGGAATACTAACCGGTAAGTTTTATGAGTATTTGATGATGGAAAAGCCAATAGTTTGTTTCATTACTGGCAATTTGCCGGATAGTACATTGAAGGAAATGATTCAGGATGCTAATGTTGGTTGCTGCTGGGAAGAAGCAGAGGGAGACTCTGGTTACCAAAGGCTGAAAAAATTTATTGCAGTGGTGTATGCTGAATATATGAAAAAAGCTGAAATCCAGTTCTATCCCAATAAAGAATATTTTGAAAAATTCCACTATAAAAACATAACCAGACAACTTGAAGTTTTAATTGAAACGGAAAGGAGCTGGCGGTGAATAATATCGGGAACAGTGCCGTACACCTTACGTTTGCCCAAATTTTGACAATAACCATTTCTCTTGCTACCAGTATGTTACTTTCCCGGTTCAGAACGATTACGGAATACGGGACATATTCCCAACTCACTCTTTCCATCTCAATAGTTGTCTCTCTTTTTTCTTTGGGAATTCCGAATAGTATAAACTATTTTTTAGCTAGAGCGGAAACACCAACCGAGCGGAATGAATTTTTATCTGTCTATTATACTTTAAGTACCTTCTTGTCTGTAACCATGGGGGTTTTACTAGTTACTGCGTCACCTTTGATTGAAGAATATTTTCATAATGAAATGATTAGCACGTTTTCATATTTCCTAGCAATCATTCCTTGGACAACGGTAACAATATCCAGCATAAGCAATATACTGGTCGTGTATGGGAAAACAAAAAAGCTTATGTTAATAAATGTAGTAACCTCGTTGCTAACACTTTTCTCCGTAATTTTTATAGAAATTCTTAATCTGACGTTTCGAGACTATATTTCAGCTATTATAATGAGCCGGGTGCTTATATCTATTTGGATTTACTTCATTGTTAACCAGCTTGAAGCCAGACTTCGGTTTGAATTTAACTGGTCATTTGTGAAGAAAATTCTGGTCTATTCTATTCCTATTGGTTTAGCTTCATTAGTTGGTACTGTAAATGTGACGATTGATAAGCTGATGATTGGTCGAGTAATGGAGACAGATTCACTCGCTTATTATACAAATGCCGGTAAAGAGCTCCCGTTTACTATTATTGCTACATCTCTTACAGCAGTTTTACTACCCCACATGGTAAAGTTGATGAAACAAAAAAAGCAAAAAGAAGCCGTGGAGTTATGGGGCTATTCGATTCGAATCAGTTATATCATTATTTGCTTTTTTGTAACTGCTTTAGTCGTTTTTGCACCACAAATTATGACGCTCTTATACTCAGAGAAGTATCTTCCTGGAGTTCAAGTTTTTCGCGTGTATTCGGTTGTCTTGCTTTTGAGAACTACGTATTTTGGTCTTGTGCTTAACTCCACAGGTAATACTAAAATAATATTTTGGTGCTCTTCAATCACTCTGCTTATTAATATATTTCTAAATTATATTTTGTATTTATTCATTGGATTTATTGGCCCTGCAGTAGCTACTTTTATTAGTATTTTACTCACAAACTTATTCCAATTAATAGTAAGTGCAAAAACTATTCATATTGGATTTGCAGATATTTTCCCATGGAAAAAAATGGGGATTATTACACTTGTTAATGTTAGCTGGGGCATTTGTGCATACCTTCTAATACAGCTCTTTTCTATAAAAACAACTATAAAGGATATTGTAATATCTGGATTAATTGGATGTATAATTGCCGGAGTGTATTTTATGATTATGAGAAGGGATATTATTCATACTTTGCGTAAATTATATTCAGTTAAAGTATAGTCTGGTTAACTATAAAAATAATGTGAAAAAGGTCGGAATTCGTTATGAAAACGAGCTTTATTCAAAGAAGCTTAAGTATTTTAGAGGTTTGGTGTAAAAAGTCAGCAGAGTTCACAGTCTTGGTCTAGCATCATAAAAAAGTTTAAATTTTTGTCTGCTTCCTCTTGAGATAAAATGGCTGACCGTAAAATATGAACATATCTTTCTTTATGACTTCCGGACTCTTAGTGAGTTTTGAAGGGGTTTGAAGGCATCCATTGATTTCTTTAATAGAGAACGATTGCATCAATGTTTGGCAAATCGCACTCCAGATGCAGTCAATTATGGAGCATTTCCAATCAAAGAAATGGTACAACGTGTGGCTTGATTTTCGTAAAATTTCAAACCAATTGTCAAAGGGCTTAGGTCATAATTTCGGTTTTATTCGTATTTTAAGGTGTGTACAACTCTATGAACCAGCAATTTATTCAGTCAAAGCGTACCTGGACAGAGATAGATCTCAATGCTCTGTCCTATAACTACGCACAAATTGAAGCATTTATTACCCCATCAACAAAGCTCTGTTGTGTTGTGAAAGCTAATGCTTACGGTCATGGCGCTGTTGAGTTGGCCAAACAGTTTAGCACTTTGGGTGCTGATTGGTTTGCAGTATCGAACATAGACGAAGCGTTACAGTTACGAGAAGCTGGCATAAAAGAACCGATTCTGATTCTCGGTTATACACCTGCAGCTTCAGTAAAACTGTTAGCAGTACACCACATATCACAGTGTGTTTACTCCTTTGAGTATGCTGAAGTATTATCAAAAGCTTCAGTGGTAGAGGACTGTGAAATTGCAATTCATATCAAATTCGACACCGGTATGGGCAGGATAGGTTTTAGATGCCATAAAGATGAACACGATGAACTTGAGAAGGCTTTAAACGCTTGTAAATTGCCCGGATTAAAGCCAGAAGGTGTGTTCATGCACTTTGCTGTTGCGGATAAAAGCAAAAATGGTAAAGAATTCACCAGATTACAATATGATCGGTTTCATGCTGGTGTAAAATACCTCGAAAGGAATGGTTTTGCGTTTTTGCTTCGGCACTGCTGCAATAGCGCAGCAATATTTGAATACCCAGAATACCATTTGGATATGGTTCGGGCGGGAATCGTTTTGTACGGCTTAAGCCCATCATCTGAAGTTAGACATCTGCCTGATTTACGCCCTGTGATGACATTGAAGTCTATGGTATCTAATATTAAGATGGTTTATCCTAGTGATACAATAAGCTACGGACGGACATTTACAGCAAATTGTGAGATGCGAATTGCAACAGTTCCAATTGGGTATGCAGACGGGTTTTGGCGGAGCAACTCTAGAACTAGGTACAGTTTATCAATCAACGGTAGAGGGGCTCCAGTTATTGGCCGTGTCTGCATGGATCAGCTGATGGTTGATGTTAGTGACATATACTGTAGCCTTGGCGATGAGGTTATTGTGTTTGGAGATCAACCGGGACATAGAGCTGAAGACCTAGCTATGTTGAACAATACAATTAATTATGAAATCGTATGTGCTGTAGGTGAAAGGGTCCCTCGGGTGTTCGTGATGAACAAAGGGGTGTGACAGCGTCTCAATTTTCGGCAATTTAGGGGTGAAGACATTTTCCAGATTGAGAGAGGTATGGTTTTCCGGCCTTCTACTAAAACCTTTAAAAATTTATATCGGCGCTAGATTGATAAAAAGTAGGAAATTTTCGTAATCCACACAAATGAACGAAATTTTATGGTTGTAAGGGGTTTTACCTTTGTTATCATAGAAAGGAACAACTATTAAAGATAAAATCGATAATTGCAAATTTGTAAATAGATTTTTAAACTTTTTGGAGTGTTGATACATGTTGAAAGATGAATTATTGCAGCAAATTTCCTCAAGAAATATTTCTGTGGGAGTCATTGGTCTTGGGTATGTCGGGCTACCTCTGGCTGTAGAGAAAGCAAAGGCAGGATTCAGGACCACTGGATTCGACGTCCAGCAGAAGAAAGTGGACATGGTGAACCATGGGGTCAACTACATCGGCGATGTGGTGCAGGAAGATCTCGCAGGCTTGGTGAAGTCAGGCATGCTTCGTGCCACCAGCGATTTTTCATTCGTAGGGGAATGCGGGTTCATTGCCATATGCGTACCCACTCCCTTGGATGAGCATCAGCAACCAGACATCTCTTATGTCAGGGATTCCGTAGTTGAAATCTCAAAATACTTGAGGAAAGACACGATTGTTGTCCTTGAATCCACCACGTATCCCGGGACAACTGAAGAGTTGGTCAAACCGCTCTTGGAGCAAGGATCCGGTCTCGTTTGCGGCGAGGATTTTTATCTCGGGTTCTCTCCCGAACGCGTCGATCCGGGCAACCTCATCTACAAGACCAAGAATACTCCCAAGGTGGTCGGAGGTATTGGTAAGGATGCGACCGAGGTCATCGCAGCCATGTACCGCGCAGTACTTTCCAGTGATGTCTTTGAGGTATCCAGCCCCGCCATCGCAGAGATGGAGAAAATTTTGGAGAACACCTATCGAAATGTGAATATCGGTCTGGTGAACGAACTTGCCAAACTCTGCCATGAAATGGGCATCAACATCTGGGAAGTCATCGATGCGGCAAAGACCAAGCCCTATGGGTTCCAAGCCTTTTATCCCGGCCCTGGTCTCGGGGGGCACTGCATTCCCCTCGATCCCTATTACCTCTCATGGAAGGCGAGGGAATATGGGTTCCATACTTCAATGATTGAAAGTTCGATGATGATCAACGATCGGATGCCTGAGTATACTGTTGAACGTGCATCCAAGATCCTGAATACGTTCAAGAAGGCTCTCAATGGTTCAAACGTCCTGATGCTTGGGGTGGCGTACAAACAGAACATCGATGACTACCGGGAGAGCCCCGCACTGAAAGTCATCGAGATTCTGGAAGGACTGGGAGCATCGGTCACATTCTACGACCCATGGGTACCTGAGTATCGGTACAAGGGGAAAATCGTGAAAGGTCTCGAGGAGCTGACAAGGGAAACATTGGAATACTCGGATCTGGTCGTGGTCACCGCGGCCCATACCAACGTTGATTACGAATTCGTGCAGCGACACGCGAAAGCAATCTTCGACACGAAGAACGTGATGAAAGAAATTGAAATCCGTGACAACATTGAGGTTTTGTGATGAAAATTGTCACGGTGATCGGAGCAAGGCCGCAATTCATCAAAGCCGCAGCCTTGTCCAGGGTCTTGCGTAGAGAGCACCAGGAATTATTGATACATACAGGACAGCATTTCGATCCGAACATGTCTGATATCTTCTTTGAAGAGCTCGGGATACCCCATCCAGATTATAACCTTGGCATCAGCGGGGGTTCCCATGCACAGATGACCGGAAAGATGCTCATTGCGATCGAGGAAGTGCTCGTCAAGGAGAAGCCTGATGCATTGCTCGTCTATGGGGACACCAATTCGACCATGGCAGGAGCTCTTGCAGCTGTCAAGCTACACATTCCCATCATACATGTTGAGGCTGCGGCACGCTTGGGCACTCTGTCAAACCCCGAGGAAGTGAACAGGATAGTAACCGACCATCTCTCTACCCTGCTTTTCGCATGCGTGCCCAGTGCGATGGAGTTTGCAAAAAAAGAAGGCCTGACGAGGAATCTTCATTTGGTCGGGGACCCCATGTACGATGCATTCCTGTACTATAAGGGGAGAAAGGCCTTGGGGGATATCAAGCTGAAAACTTTGGACGGCGAATTGGAGGCTGTTCCCAAACAGTTCAACTACCTGACCTGTCACCGCCAGGAAAATACTCAGAGCGATGACAGCTTGCGGGCTATCCTGCAAGCAATGGAGCAGTTGGATTTTCCTGCTGTGTATCCCGTACACCCAAGAAACCAGGCTGCGGCGAGACGTTTGAAAGCAGAGGGTACGCTGAAGAATATCCTGTTCATCGAGCCGGTGGGGTATCTCGAATCAAATACACTGGTTGGCCATGCCGATCGGATCGTGACGGACTCGGGCGGAGTACAACGGGAAGCCTTCTTTGCCAGCAAACCTTGTGTGACTGTGTTCGACTATGAGGCATGGCCTGAAACGATGATCAACAAGTGCAACCAACTCGCGAAAGCCGACACCGCTGACATCCTGGCAAAGTGTAGGATTCAACCAGTCTTTGATGCTGCATACAAACCTTTTGGTGATGGGCATGCATGCGAGAAAATTTGTGATATTCTCAGGACATTCTCTTTATAAGGAAATATAATCATGAAATATGCATTGATTGGGTGCGGGAGGATCTCACCGAACCATATAGCGGCTGCCCAGGCAAACAACCTCACCATGGTTGCTCTTTGTGACATCGTTCCTGATCATATCGAGGACAAGGTAGTCAAGTTCAATTTGGATTCCCATATCCATCGATACACCGATTATCGGGATATGCTCGCACATGAGG
>Ga0334889_1005205_pt1 | contig 10957 bp, 8 predicted proteins | sample GraSluR1_MG_2_FD_207222 | JGI IMG/M metagenome (GOLD analysis project Ga0334889, IMG submission 207222) | Sludge microbial communities from methane-producing bioreactor in Wageningen University, Netherlands - Granular Sludge_8_08-R1 | ecosystem: Engineered > Bioreactor > Anaerobic > Unclassified ... | reverse complement strand
TACACCGGCAGGTTTGCCATATCAGGGCTGCTGCTCACCCTGGCCTGCACCCCGCTCTATCTGCTGGGCGTAGACATTGCCCGCAAATTTCGCAGACCGTTGGGACTGTACACTTTCATGTATGCCAGCCTGCACCTGCTCACCTTCGTCGTACTGGATTACCGCCTGCAAATCGGCTTCATCCTGAAAAACCTCCGCTTCCAGATTTTCATCCTCCCCGGCCTGCTGGGATTCCTGATCTTCCTCTCCCTCGCCCTCACGTCCAATAAATGGAGCATCAAAAAGCTCAAAACCCGATGGAAGACCCTTCACCGCTTTATTTACCTCGCCGGGGTTTCCGTGCTGGTACATGCCTGGTGGGCCAAAAAATACGATCGGCGGCTGATCCTCGTCTTTGCCATCATCTTTATCACCCTGATGGTCTTCCGCATCCCCGCCCTGCAAAAATGGCTGCGAGAGAAAAAGAAACAACGCAGAGCAGCACGTTTGTAATATTCTTGCTGCATGCCAGACCACAGTCAAATTTGTCACTTTTTAGAAGAAAAGCGCCTCCTGATTTTTCCGTCGAAGATTTTGGGCATCCATATTTCATCCACTCCTCCCCAGCTTGCCTGGGGAGGACAGATTTACTGCGCAGCAGTAAATCAGGAGAGGGCTTTTCCCCCCAAAATCCTCCCATCTGCGCTAAAATAAACCCAGGAGGAAACAGTGGACTATCCCATCCAACTCACCAAACAACAAACCGCCATCGCCAGCCTTGCGCTTGACGCTTCCGCCTTCCTGGAAGGCCCCGCCGGCACCGGCAAAACCACCGCCGGTGTCGAAAGGCTGCTCACCCTCCTCGCCAATGGCATCGATGGACAGGAAATCCTTGTCCTCGTTCCCCAGCGCACCCTGGCCTTCCCCTATTACCAGGCACTGGAAAGCCCTGACCTGCCCTATGGCGGCCTGCCGACCGTTGCCACCCTGGGCGGTATCGCCCGCCGCTCCATCGAGCTCTTCTGGCCGCTGATCGCCGCACAGGCCGGTTTTCAGAATCCCAACGGGCAACCCACCTTCCTCACCCTCGAAACCTCCCAATACTACATGGCCCACCTCGTCACCCCCCTGCTGGAAAAAGGCTATTTTGACTCCCTCACCATTGACCGCAACCGCCTGTTCAGCCAGATCATTGACAACCTCAACAAAGCCGCCGCCATCGGCATCCCGCACGACACCATCGGCGAGCGCTTGAAAACCGCCTGGGTCGGTGAACCCGCCCAGCTCCGCGTATATGAAGAAGCCCAGGAATGTGCCAATCTTTTCCGTGCCTACTGCCTCGAAAACAACCTGCTCGATTTCTCCCTCCAGCTGGAAATCTTCCATTCCATCCTCTTCCCCTCCGAGGAATTCCGCCAATACTTCCTGCGTTCCTACCGCCACCTCATCTTCGACAACCTCGAAGAAGACACACCCGTTGTGCATGAGATCGTCAGCAGTCTGCTGCCGGACATGGACTCCAGTTTGCTCATCTTCGACACCGATGGCGGCTACCGTTCCTTCCTCGGCGCTGACCCTGCCAGCGGATACCGCCTGAAAGAGCAATCTGCGCAACAATTTACTTTCGATCAGTCCTTCGTCACGCCCCCCGTAATGAATAACCTGCGCCACACCCTTTCTGCCATTATCAATCGCCAGGAAGCTGTTCCATCGCCGGACATTCGCGACATCCTCGAATTTAATTACCTGAATTACCAACCCGAAATGGTGGCAGACATCACCAACAAGATCGCTTCCCTGGTCACCGAAGGCGGATACCAACCCGGCGACATTGCCATCCTGGCGCCCTTCATGTCAGACGCCCTGCGTTTCTCCATCTCCACCAGCCTGGAAAAGCTGAATATTCCCAGCCGCTCGCATCGCCCTTCCCGCAGCCTGCAGGACGAGCCTGCCACCAACTGCCTGCTGACCATCGCCCGGCTGGCCCACCCCCAATGGGCGCTCTACCCCCGCCAGCACGAGATCCGCACCATGCTCATCCAGGCCATTGATGGCTTGGACCTGGTGCGTGCCGACCTGCTCGCCCGCATCGCTTATTCTGACACCCAACCCGAAAATGGCCTGGGAGATTTCGCCGACATCCAGCCCTTCATGCAGGAACGCATCACCTACCAGATCGGTGAACGCTACGCAGCCTTGCGAAACTGGATCAGTAACTACCAGCAGCACCCGGACCCTGAATTAGACGTATGCCTCTCCCGCTTGTTCGGGGACCTCCTCTCTCAGCCCGGTTTTGGCTTTTCTGGCAGCTTTGAAAAAGCCGGCATCACCGCCCGCCTGCTCGAATCCATCCAGAAATTCCGCCGCGTGATCAACCTCGATACAGACCAGTTGCCTTATCCCGCCGGGAAGGAATATATCCAGATGGTACAAAGCGGCATCATGGCCGCCCAATACCTCGGCGACTGGCAGGACGCGCAGGAAGACGCCGTCCTCCTCGCCCCCGCTTACACCTTCCTGATGACGAACCGACCAGCAAAGATCCAGTTCTGGCTGGAAATCGGCAGCATGGGCTGGTGGGAGCGCCTCTACCAGCCGCTCACCCATCCGTTTGTCCTCAGCCGTCAATGGGATGGCCAATCAGGCTGGACAAATGTCGAGGAACGTGCGTCCAATCGCCACTCTCTGGACAGGCTGGTCAATGGCCTCATCCGCCGCTGCCGCGACCGCATTTACCTCTACACCACCAGCATGGACGACCAGGGCCGAGAACAGCGCAGTGAATTGCTTCACGCTGTCCAAATCCTCATGCGCCGCATCCATTCCGCGGAGCGTGACCATGTTTAATCCCCGACCCGGACAGGATGAGGTCGTCGCTTTCCGTCACGGCCGCATGGGCGTGGCTGCCGTACCCGGTTCCGGGAAAACCCAGACCCTCTCCTATCTCGCCTCCTGCCTCATTCGCGATAACTGTATTAACGAAGACCAGGAAGTCCTCATCGTTACCCTGGTCAATTCAGCAGTCAATAATTTCGCCTCCCGAATCGAGGGCTTTCTCAAACAATACGGCTACATTCCCGGCAGCGGGTACCGCGTGCGTACCCTGCACGGGTTGGCGCATGACATCGTCCGCGAACGTCCCGACCTGGCTGGACTGGATTCGCAATTCCAGATCGTGGATGAACGTGAAGCTGCCAGCATCCTCGATGCCGCTGCCTCGGCCTGGATGCGCAGCAACCCGGATTTTCTGGAAATGTACACCAGCCAGGATCAGGACCTCACCGGCAATTACCGCTTGCAGCGCGACTGGCAGAAGCTGATCGTCCAATCCGCAGGCAGCTTCATCCGCCTGGCAAAAGACCTGCAAGCCGCCCCCGAAGACCTGATGGACATCATCGATGATCTGGACGTCGACCATCCCATGCTGCGTATGGGCGTCGACATCTATACCACCTATCAGCAGGGCCTGCGTTACCGCAGTGCGGTAGACTTTGATGATCTCATCCGCCTGGCTCTGCGCTGCCTGCGCAACGACCCCGCCTACCTGGACTACCTTCATTTCCGCTGGCCCTATATTCTCGAAGACGAAGCCCAGGACAGCTCCCGCCTGCAGGAACAAATCCTCCACCTCATCGCTGGTGAAGACGACAACTGGGTGCGCGTCGGCGACCCCAACCAGGCCATCTTCGAAACCTTTACCACCGCTAACCCACAATTCCTGATGGACTTCATTCACCAGCCGGATGTGCAATCCAGCAAGCTGCCCATTTCAGGCCGCTCCACCCGCAGTATTATCGACCTTGCCAACCATCTTGTTCACTGGACGCGCGAAGAACACCCCAACCTCTCCTTGCGGGATGCCTTGAAACCAAACGATATCTTGCCTACCCCGCCAGGGGACCCACAGCCCAACCCGCCAGACCAGCCCGACGCCATTCACCTCTCCATCAACAAGAAAATCTCGCCGGAGAAAGAAGTGGCAATGGTGGTCAACTCGCTGAAGAAATGGCTGCCGGACAACCAGGACAGCACCGTAGCCGTCCTCGTCCCGCGCAATGACCGCGGCGCCAAAGTGGTCGAAGCTCTCAAAGAAAACGGTATTGAAGCGGTGGAACTGCTGCGCTCATCGGTGTCAGCCCGCCATGCCGCCGCCATTCTCTCGTCCATCCTGGAGCATCTCTCCACGCCCTCATCATCCACCAAACTGGCGCAGATGTACCGCCTGGTGGCCCGCATCGAAACGAATGAGCAACAAGATAAAGATTTCATCAAGAAAACGTCCAATCTCATCCGCACCTGTGCCAAACCGGAAGAATACCTGTGGCCCGTCCCCGGCCATGACTGGCTGGCAGAACTGCGCGCGCAGGATACTTCCGACGAACACATGGAAGAACTAACCTGGCTGCGCGCCCTGACCGCCCGCTGGCAAAAAGCCTCCTTGCTGCCCATCGACCAGCTCGTCCTGACCATCGCCCAAGATATCTTCACCCATCCGGTCGACCTCGCCATTGCGCACAAGCTAGCCGCTTTCCTTGAGAGCGTCGCCACCAACCGCCCTGGCAGCCATTTGCCGGAATACATCATCGAACTGGAAGCCATCGTGCGCAACAACCGTAAATTCCTCGGCTTTTCCGAAGAAGATACCGGATTTGATCCCGAACAGCACCGCGGCAAAGTCGTTGTCGCCACCGTTCACAAGGCCAAAGGCCTCGAATGGGACCGCGTTTACCTGCTCTCGGTCAATAATTATGATTTTCCCTCCGACGAACCCTACGACTCTTTCATCGGCGAGCGCTGGTTTATCGAAGACAAACTCAATCTGGAAGCCGAGACCCTCTATCGCCTGAAAGCCCTTGCCGCCAGAGACCTGACCGGTATTTACATGGAACCGGGCATTGCCACCCTTGATTCCCGCCGGGAATACGCCCAGGAACGTCTGCGCCTGTTATATGTCGGCATCACCCGCGCCAAAAAAGAACTGGTCATCATCGCCAACAATGGCAGGAACGGGCAGGCCCTGCCCGCCATTCCACTGGTCGCCCTGCATGCCTACTGGGAGGAAAACCATGCCGCTTCCAACTGATTTTCAATTCAGCCAGAGCAGCCTGCAAGACTACCTCGACTGTCCCCGCCGCTTTGAGCTGCGCTACATCCTCAAACAAAAATGGCCTGCCATCCAGACCGAACCGGTGATCGAATTTGAGCGCCACATGGAAATCGGTACCCGCTTCCATCGCCTGGTGCAGCAGCACATCCTCGGCATCCCGGATGACGTCCTCGAAGCCGGCATCGCCGACCCCGACCTGCTCAGATGGTGGCACGTTTTCCGGCGCTACGCCCCCTTGAAGGACCTGCCTCATCCCTATCTGCCCGAATACCGGTTAGCTGCCGCCTTTGCAGGCCAGCGCCTGGTTGCCCAATACGACTTGCTCAGCATTGATCCCGGCCAATCCGCCGTCATCATCGACTGGAAGACCTCCGCCCACCGTCCTTCATCCATCAACCTCCAGCAGCGCATCCAGAGCCGCCTGTATCCCTTCCTGCTGGTCCTCGCCGGCGGACGGCTGAACAATGGCCACCCCTTTGAACCGGAGCAAATCACAATGCGCTACTGGTTCCCCGGTGCGCCTGACAAACCAGAAATTATTGGCTACACGAAAGAACAGCACGAAGAAAATAAAGCATTCTTCACTGGCCTGCTTTCCGAGATTGTAAATACCCCGGATGGCCGCTTCCTCCTCACCGCTGACGAGAGCAAATGCAAATACTGCCAATACCGCTCCCTGTGTGAACGTCAGGTTGAAGCCGGTGACTGGAAACAGGCCGAAGATTCTGATTTTTCGTCGCCAGATCAGGGCTTTTTGGACATCGAACAAATTGGAGACATCATCTTTTGAACACCCCTGAAATTGTGTGGAACTTCCCTGAGCCGGTACAAATACCCGAAGACTTTGCCCAACACATCGGCGGGCACCCCATCGTCGCCGAAACCCTTTACCGCCGCGGCATCACCACCATTGAAGCCGCCGACGCCTTCCTCGATCCCGACCAATACACCCCCGCTAACCCCTATGACCTGCCCGACCTGAAAATCGCCGTGGAGCGCCTCAAAACCGCCCTGAAAAACAACGAAAAGATCGGCGTGTGGGGTGACTTTGACGTAGACGGCCAGACATCCACCTCCCTGCTCGTTGATGCCCTGCGCCAGCTTGGTGGAGACGTGATCTTTCATATCCCGGTACGCGCCACAGAATCCCACGGCATCAAAATTCCCTTCTTGCAGACCTTTCTCGACCAGGGTGTGCAGCTCCTCCTCACCTGTGACACCGGCATCACCGCTCACGAAGCCATTGAATATGCCAATAGCCGTGGCGTCCCTGTCATCATCACCGACCACCACCAGTTGGCTTCCACGCTGCCCAACGCCCTGGCTGCCGTCAACCCCCAGCGCCTGCCGCCCGACCACCCTCTGCACCCGCTGTGCGGCGTCGGCTGTGCCTATGAAGTCATCCGTGCCCTGTACGAAGAAATGGCCGCTGATCCTGCACACCAGACCGACCCGTTCCTCGACCTGGTTGCCCTCGGCACCATCGCCGATGTGGCTGAACTGTATGGCGACAACCGCTGGCTGGTACAGCGCGGCCTGCGCCAGATCCGTGAAGCGCCCCGTAAAAGCATCCTCGCCCTCATCAACGCCGCCGAGGTGAACCTCTCCCAGTTTGACGAAGGCCATGTCGGCTTCCAGCTTGCTCCCCGTCTGAACGCCATCGGACGGCTGGGAGATGCCAATCCCATGGTGGATTTCTTCCTCTCCGACGATGACCAGCTCATCCAGGTGATGACAGCCCGCCTGGAAGGACTGAACGGCGAACGCCGCTTCCAAAGCAAGCAAATCTTCGCTGGCGCCCAGGGGCTTATCCAGCAGGATCCGCACGTCCTCGATTTTCCCGTCCTCATCCTCGGGCACCCCGCATGGATCGGTGGCGTGGTCGGCATCGTCGCCAGCCACCTGGTGGAGATCTACAACCGCCCGGTTATCCTCCTCACCACGCCGCCTGACAGGCCCGCCAGCGGCTCTGCCCGCTCGGTAGAAGGCATTGACATCACAAAGGCCATCGCGGCCTGCCAGAGCCTGCTCAACGGCTTTGGCGGCCATCCCATGGCTGCCGGTCTCTCCCTGCCCGCTGAAAAAATCCCCGAATTTCGCCGTATGTTAAGCAATGCCGTCCGTGAGCAAGCTGGCGACCGTCCCCTCGAAAAAACCATCCCGATTGACGGCGTCTTCAAGCTCGAAGAGCTGACCCTGGAACTGGCGAAGGACATCAACCGTCTGGCGCCCTTCGGCAACGGCAATCCCCCCCTTAACTTCCTTAGTCAGGGTCTTCACCTGCAACACCACTGCCAGATCGGCAAAAACCAGGAACACCGCCAGATGACCGTCGGGAACGAAAATGGCACCGCACTGAAATTCCTGTGGTGGCAAAGTGCAGATTATCCCCTGCCGGAAAGCCCCTTTGATCTGGCCTACAACCTGCGCCCCTCTACCTTTCGCGGTACCGAGGACATCCAGCTTACCTGGGTGGAGCACCTGCATCAGCCAGAAGCACAAGAAACCCGGCCAACCCAATCTGCCATCAGCGAAATCATCGACTACCGCCAGCATCCCCATCCCCTGCAAGCGCTGCACGCCATCCGGCAGCAGGAAAGCAGCCTGCTCATCTGGGGAGAAAACATACAGACAGAGGAAATTTCTGCTGTGGATCGGCAGCAACTCACCGCAGCCGATGCATTGGTCGTATGGACAACCCCGCCCGCACGGGCTGTGCTGGAACAGGTCTGCAAAATCGTTTCCCCGGTACGCATCTATCTTTTCAACCAACAGCCTGGTACGGACACCATCTCGATGGTCAAAGCAGGCATTCAAGCTGCGCTCACCAATAAGGAAGGCTGGATATCAATTTCAGAACTGGCCGCTCTCAGCGCCCAAACTGCAGTTGCTATTCAAACCCTGCTCGACCTCTTCCTCGCGCACGGCAACCTAACCCTTTTAAACCGGGAAGAGGACAACATTCAGCTCACCCGCGGCGGAACCGCGGCCAACAAAGACAAAATCGCCCAACTCAGCGCCCAACTGCAATACCTGCAAGGCGAAGCCGCCGCCTACCGCCGCTTCTACGCCACAGCCAAACCAGATACCCTCCTTGGTATACAAGCTGATTGAGCCTTTCCTCAAGCTGCCTAATCCCTGCTCCCTGAATTCCTGATTGACGAAACTCCCCTTTGACGCCATGCCCTCCCTGTGATAAAATAATCAGGTTTGATTGCACAACAATAGTCTATTGTTGTCTTTCCGCTCGCAGCATTCACCTACGGTACTGTCTGCGGGCAATCCCAGGGAAAGGAGGTTTTCTCAATGCACACATACGAAGTGATCTTTATTTTGCAACCCGATCTGGATGACAACGCCAACACGGAATTGATCGAAAAGGTACAGGGCTGGATTACGAATGCTGGTGGCGTTGTGGAAAAAGTTGACCGGTGGGGCAAGCGCCGCCTGGCATACCAGATCCGTAAACAACGTGATGGCTACTATGTCCTCATCAATGCCCAGATTCCGGCAGAGTTCAACACCGAACTCGAACGCAATCTGCAGATTCAAGAATCCGTCATGCGTTACATGGTCATCCAGGCCGCCTAATACCTGATATGATAAGCACAATGCTGGTTTTTTGCTGGCAACCAAGGAGGTTACATGAGCCGTGGACTGAATAAAGCAATGATCATCGGCCACCTCGGCCGCGATCCTGAAATGCGCTACACCCCTTCAGGCAGACCGGTAACAACGTTTTCTGTAGCAACAAATCGTTCGTGGACGTCAAATGACGGCGAATCCCATACAGAAACGGAATGGTTCAATATTGTTGCCTGGGGTAATCTTGCCGAAGTTTGCAAAGAACATCTTGCCAAAGGTCAGCAGGTTTACATCGAAGGACGGCTCCAAACCCGCAACTGGGAAGACTCCAGTGGCAACAAACACAACAGCATTGAAATTGTAGCAAATGAGATGATCATGTTGGGTGATCGCCGCAAGGCGGACCAACCAGATTCAGATGAATCGATAGAGGAAGAAGAACACAACTTCCCGTATTAATTATGGAGATTGAAAAATGACAACCAATTCACGTCCACAACGGCCTCAACAGCGCCGTTCACGGCGGTACGTATCTCGCCCCAAGATTTGCCAATTCTGCGTTGAAAAAGGCACAGACATCAACTACAAAAACACCGAGTTGCTGCGCCGCTTCATCACCGAACAGGGCAAGATCCGCCCGCGCCGCCAAACCGGCACGTGCGCCAAGCACCAGCGCCAATTGGCGCAGGAAATCAAGCGCGCCCGCCACATTGCATTGCTCCCGTTCACAGCTGAACCCTGGGACGATGCAATCCGCCGCTAAGGCACACGATCAAATCTGAAAATGGAGCGCGGAGCGATCAAAGTTGCTCTGTGCTCCATATTTAATTCTTGTACACCGGGGCAATTATGTCTAAAAACGAAAAAGTGATCAAGGGCAACAAGAAACACGCCCATCTCTCAAGACAAGAGAAAAAACAGCAAAAAATCATTCTGACCACCTTCATTATCGTGGCCGTTTTGATCTTCGGCTCGATTGCGTTTGGTCTGTTGAACGAATATGTTCTCAAATACAACCGTCCGGTAGCCACCATCAATGGTGAAAAACTGATGCCTGCTGAATTTGAAAAGCAGGTGCGCTATAACCGCTACCAATTGATGGAACAATACCTACAGTATTCCAATCTGGCGCAAATGTTTGGCAGCGATCCCCAGATGGGCGGGCAATTCACCGAAACCCTGCAAGAAATCGAAAAACAGCTGCTTCCCGAAAATGCCGTCAGTATCGGCAGCACAGTCCTGGATCAACTCACCAACCAAATTTTGATCCAGCAGGAAGCCGAAAAAATGGGCATTGTCATCACCGAAGCAGAAATTGACGAAGCTTTCCAGAATGTGTTCGGGTACTATTCCAATGGCACCCCCACCCCGGAAGCTACCGCAACCAAATTTATCGAATCAACCCTTTCACCGGAACAAATCGCGATTGTTACCCTCACCCCTACGGCAGCCCCGACAGAAGTTCCTGAAGGAGAACCGGCCATTGACGAGGAAACAGCCGCCGAAGAAGCCGCCCAGCCAACACCCACGGCACAACCCCAACCCACGGCGACCGCTTACACTGAAGCAGCCTATGTGGAACAGCGCAGCAACTACCTCGAAAAGCTCAACAAACTTGACCTCGGTTACACCGAAGAAGACCTGCGCCAGCTGATCTACAACCAGCTTGTCTACGAAGCTGTCCGCGAAGCTGTCACCGCAGATGTGAAGAAAGTCGAACCGCAAGTCTGGGCGCGCCACATTCTGGTTGCGGATGACGCCTCCGCACAGATCGTCCTCGAAAGCCTTGCCGAAGGCAAAGACTGGGCCGAGCTGGCCGCAACCCTCTCGCTCGACACCGCAAATAAAGATCAAGGCGGTGACCTGGGCTGGTTTGCAGACGGTCAGATGGTGCCCGAATTTTGGGAAGCTGCCTCTGCCCTGGAAATCGGCGAAATCAGTGACCCCGTCACGACCCAGTTCGGTATTCATATCATCCAACTGCTTGGGAAAGAAGACCGCCCGCTGGACGCCTCAACATACGACAACAAAGTCGCCGCCACATTCCAGGACTGGCTGGCTGGGGTCATAGAAGCCGCAGACATTGATATCTCGGACAATTGGGTACAAATTGTCCCCGAAGAACCCGTTTTGAATGAAAATACCTGGCTGATCCTCACCGGTCAAGATCTGATTGAACAAGAAGCACCGCAGGAATAACACAATTAGATCTTGGTTACGAAAACATAAAAAAACGACACATCCAAAAGCTGTGTCGTTTTTTTCGTCGCAATTCCAATCAACGCA
>Ga0334889_1005204_pt1 | contig 10958 bp, 11 predicted proteins | sample GraSluR1_MG_2_FD_207222 | JGI IMG/M metagenome (GOLD analysis project Ga0334889, IMG submission 207222) | Sludge microbial communities from methane-producing bioreactor in Wageningen University, Netherlands - Granular Sludge_8_08-R1 | ecosystem: Engineered > Bioreactor > Anaerobic > Unclassified... | reverse complement strand
AGGTGCTCTTGGGTAGTTGTTTTTTTGTTCACACATAAAGTTTCTACCCTTGGGCAGTTTCCCGCAAGGGCGCTGCCCTATTTTTGTCTAATTGCGAGTTATTATGGAAGAGAAATAGAAAAGATTCCATATCCTGTACTGAAATTCTTGAAAAAACATTTGGGCGGATTTGCAGGTATTAGCATTCATTTGTCAATTAGCCAATATCGCCATAAAGTAAAAATAAAGGAAATTGAAAAGATGCTAACAAACTTTGGGATCCCAATAATTGTAATTATTGGAGTTATTCTATTGGTGATATCCGATGGTGAAAACTTTTTCAGGGGATTTATAGAAAACTTAGCAGCAGATATTGTTCTTCTTGTTTTAGCAATTTACGCATTGCCTAAAGTATTGAATAAACCAAAGTTTTACGATGTTTCTATTGTACATCGGGGTGATTATCGAGCTATGCCTTCTAATACGAATAAAGCGAAAGTGATAATTTCAATACGAAATACCGGGCAGGAAGTTTATAAAATCCAAGAAGTATTCTGGGAAGTCTTTTTGCGGTCTGATATTGCTCGAGAAGATATTGTCGTGTTGGATGGTAGACTTGATGAAAATAAAACAGATTTGGACTTGTGGCGGATTTCTGGCTTTAATGATGTGCCATTATTCTTAGATGATAAAAAGGACATCTTTGAAATGGAAGTCAATAATGATCTGTTGTGTGGTGGCTATGGGGAGCCATACAAAATTTATTTCAGATTCAGAACAATAAATGGTAATATTCCTGATTTAGAGGGGGTAACGAAAGAATTCCTGGGATTTGGGATTCCCGTTGAGCAATACCCCAAAATTGCTGATTATTGTTTTGATGATTGGTATGATCCAACTTATTTCCATAACAAAGAAAAAGATGTTACTCAGTAGGGACGGGGCACAAAGAACGATTGCCGAATATCCAATAGTTGAGCATTGCCTTACACAGGAAAGTAATCAATGAGAATACAAAACATTGCGAAGGTTTTTCTTGCTGCTTTCATTTTGGTGTCTTGTGCGCCTGTGTCAAATACCATTTCAGTAGAGACCATGGAACCATCACTAGTTCCATCAATGATTTCATTGCCAACGTCTACACCTGTACCGACAGCTCTTACCCCTACAATTGAATGGTTGAGATTGCCAACCCCATTAAACCTATCATATAGCACAAACGATGAAATCATCTTGATAATTGATGAGTTATTCCCCAGGTTTTGCGTCAAAGATAATAAGAACTTGTTAACAGTTCGCCCGACGCCAATAGAATCAAGTATGCAGGTTTCTACATTAAGATTTACTGAAATAACAGCATTACCAGACCCAGAATCATATTACTATTATGAACGTGCTGACAATGTTGATAATAGCCGTTCTGCTTTTGTTGGATGTTATCCAGAAGATTGTAGCAAACTTTATTTAGACGATCATGAATCTGGAAAGTATTATGAAGTTAAATTTGGAGCAGTGACTAACAGGCCAATTGGCCATTTACAATGGATTAACAAAGATACGGTTGTTGTTTCCCAGGGAGGACATGTATGGTTAAAGATTGTTGCTATTAATGTTGATAAACAACAATTTGAGTATTACGGCATGACTCCTGGATGTCGTGAAGCTACCCGAATGCCATAGAACCTTTAAGAAATCATTCCAGTGGATGGTGAAGATTACTATTCAGTAGGCGGGGTGAAACAATGATAAGTGAAGAAGCTAAAGCTGCTCTCAAAGGCCGTGCTAAATGGTTACCCAAAGACCCGCCACTGGCCAACAACCCTGAAGGCGACACTTCAGTTAGGGAAATGTGCGAGGATCAAACTGAAAAAGAATTGAATTGCGTTTGGGAAATCTATCAAGGCTTGGGTAGTTACATGCGAAAATGTATCGAAAATAGGAATGCCCCCCAGATATGGGGGTATATGATGAAGGGCATTTCACAGGGGACTTAAAATCCCCCGGAAAACACCTTGTGGGTTCGAACCCCACCCGCGATTATATTTTTTGCATATGCTATTCCGATAGTTTTGCCTGCCGTGCTTTGTTGACGCTATAGAGGATGCGGTAGAAGGTCAGGAAGAGGATCATGCTGCCGTAAGTGTTTGCCCGCAAATCACACGAGCAGGAGTGCGATCAATGGGGAGGATGTGTGCTGGAAATCCGCTTCGGCTTACCCATTTGGGTATGATATCGGCAGGGTCAGCCTGCGCTCTGGGGGGGGGTATGTCCGCTCCGGCTTCGACAAGCTCAGCCTGCGCTAACGAGCCCTGAGCCTGTCGAAGGGCAGGATAGATTGGATATGCTCTCTTTAGCAACGCTGCTTTGAGTTGCCTGCACCAGTTTCAACAGTCAGGTTTGCGGTTACAGCCCGGTAAGGAAGTGCATGGTGGCGCCGATGGCGATGAAAAGCTGGGCGATGTAGTAGGTGGTCATGATCTTGAGGCGGTGGCGTTTGACGGGACCGACAAACTGCACCCAGGCGTTGATCACGTCGGAGATGTAAAACAATAGCCCGCCGAGGCTGAGGAAGAGTGTGAAGCGCGATCGCCATACGGGGTGGGTCATGATGGCGGAGTAGAGCATGGCTGAGATGATGATGGTGTAAAAGGCCACTGGCAGGATCATTTTGGTGTTGTCATTGGCAACCATGCCGGCGTACAGTTTCCTGAAGATGATCATGCCGGAGAGAATGACTACGACGGCAACACCCAGGGCGAAGGGCCAGGAAGCGCCGATGGGGATGAGGGTGCCAAAACCAATCACGTAAAAAATATGCCCGAGCAGGAAAGCGGCCAATCCCTTGATGAAATGCTTTTCGCGGAATATGAGGAAGACATCCCCGATGGTACAGAGGGTGAGGCCGATGAGGAACCAGAGCATCGGGCGGCTGGCTGCACATTGTGCCAGGAGGAAGGCCTGACCGTAAACGATTTCCCACAGGATGAGGGAGACCATCATGGCTGGTTTGGTGATGAGGATGCCGATGCGGTTTTCCTGCAGGACGAAGACCCAGTGTGTGGTACCAAAAAGGATGGAAAAATAGAGAAAGATCATGGTTTTGTCCTGTGGGGGAGGTGATTTCTGTGGATATTCCATATTATACATGGAGAGTAACCAGGGCGTAGGGATGAGTGATCAGAAAGAACATCGTAATGGAAAACTACCGGTAATAAAAACCACTTTTTAGATTCTTCGTTGAAATGATTGACACTTAAGGCTGAAACTTGCTAAAATGTTCAGATGAACAAGAATGAACAAAGGATTGATTTGCAAAATGGTATCACTATTGAACCCGCTTTGGGCAGGCTGCTTTTCAAGATTGCTCAGGCGTATTATGAGCATGGCTTGACCCAGAAGCAGATTGGCGAACGCTACGGCCTTTCGCGGATGAAGGTTTCCCGCCTGCTGAAGCAGGCGCGTGATCTGCAAATTGTGCAGATCACGCTCTATCCGATGGAGCCGGTGCATGCGGATTTGGAGCAGCGCCTCGAAGAGCTGTTCGGGCTGGATGAGGCGATCGTCGTCACGCCAGAAGATGACGGGCCGGAGTCTATTCGTCGCGCGCTGGGCTATCCGGCAGCGGAATGTCTGCTGCGCAGTCTGCATGAGAATTCCAGGGTCACGATCACCTGGGGCAGCACCCTGGCGGCGGTGGTGGATGCCATGCCGGTGGAATCCTGGCCGGAAGTACAGGTGGTGCAGGGATTGGGGGGATTGTCTGGCCCCGGGTCGCCGACCAATGCGGTGGATTTGACGCGCAGGATCGCCAACCGGCTGCGGGCAAAGCCGCTGCTGCTGGCTTCGCCGGGATATGTGGGACGAAAAGAAGTGCGCGACGCGCTGATGCAGGTTTCAGCGGTGGTAGAGGTGCTGGGGGCGGCCACGGCCAGCGATATCGCCCTGGTGGGGATTGGCGCGCCAACGGAGGACGGTGTCGTTTTTCGTGAGCAAATTCTGGATGAAGGTGACCTGGAACGTCTGACAGCCAAAGGGATGGTGGGGGATATTGCGTTGTGTTTCTTCGACAAGGATGGCAGGCCGGTAGCAGATGAGGTGAGTAATCGTCTGGTGGGGCTGAACCTTGAGCAGATTCGCAACATTCCGCGGGTGATTGGTGTGGCAGGGGGCGAAGGCAAAGTGAACGCGATCCGGGGAGCACTGCTTGGCAAACTGGTGGATGTGCTGGTAACGGATGCTAAGACGGCGCAGTTGCTTCTTGAGGCTGGATTGTGAATGTGAAAAAGACAAGAAAACCTCAATGCGGTTCTTCTTTATGTTCAGGACTGGTAAAATTAGGATATAACCCAAATTTTCAAGTAGAGGCTGTCAGTGGAAGCATTTGAGCATTATCTTTCCCCGTTTTCCTGGCGATACGGGTCTGAAGCCATGCGTAAGCTGTGGAGCGAAGCGCACAAGCTGCGCTCCTGGCGCAGGCTGTGGGTGGCGCTGGCGCAGGTGGAGCATGAGACCGGGCTGGTGACTGTTGAGCAATGGGAAGCCTTGCGCCAGCATCAGGACGATATTGATATTCAACGCACCCATGAGATCGAAGCGGAAATTCATCACGATGTGATGGCCGAGATCAAATGCTTCGGTGAGCAGGCCCCGGCGGGGGCCGGCATCATTCATCTGGGAGCGACCTCCTCGGACGTGAAGGACAATGCTCTGGTGATGGTGCAGTTGGAAGCGCTGGCGTTGTTGAAGGGCAAACTGTTGGAATTGCTGAATGCGCTGGCCGAGCAAATTGAGCAATGGGCAGATCTGCCGGTGGTGGGGTTTACCCATTTACAGCCTGCAGAGCCCACCACACTTGGGTACCGGCTGGCGGTGTATGCGCAGGATTTGATGATGGACTGGGATCAGCTCTGTGCGGTACAGGCCGGGCTTAAGGGAAAGGGCTTCAAGGGAGCGGTCGGTACGGGGGCTTCGTTCCTTGAGGTGCTGGGGGAAGAGCATGTGGAGGCATTTGACCGGCGCCTGGCGGAGTTGCTGGGATTCTCGTTTTTCCCGATCACGACTCAGACCTACACCCGCAAACAGGATTACACGGTTTTGAGCGCGCTGGCCGGACTGGGCGCATCTTTGCATAAGATGGCTTTTGATGTGCGGGTATTACAGTCGCCAGTCATTTTTGATCTGAGCGAACCGTTTGGCAAGAAACAGGTGGGGTCTTCGGCGATGCCTTTCAAGAAGAACCCGATCAACGCTGAAAAAATGAACTCGCTGGCGCGGATGCTGGCGCAGTACCCGCGTGTGGCCTGGGATAATGCCGCCCTGTCTTTGCTGGAGCGGACGCTGGATGACAGCGCGAATATGCGCACAGCTATGCCGGAAGCTTTTTTGATCAGCGATGAACTGTTGGGTACGGCGATCAAGATCGTGTCTGGCCTGGTGGTGCATGAGGAGCAGATTGGGCGTAACTTTGCCCGTTTTGCGCCGTTTGCCAGCGTGGAGAAGGTGCTGATGGCGATTGCCAGAAAAGGCGGCGACCGGCAGGTATTCCATGAGGTGCTGCGGGAGCATTCGCTACGTGCCTGGGATGTGATGCTGGCTGGCGGCGAGAATCTGTTGCAGGAATGGATCAGCGCGGATGCGAAGGTGCGGGAATTCGTCAGTAATGATGATCTGGCGGAGATGTTTGATCCGTCTACGTATTTGGGGTGGGCGCCTCAGCGCGCCCGGCAGATGGCGGCTGAAATCAGAGGGATGGTTTGTAAGCAGAATTGATTTTCATCTGGGTGTGAAGGAGATTGCCACGCCCTACGGGCTCGCAATGATAAAATCTATAAAAGGCAGGAAGAGATGACACTTCAAATTGTAATTGGCACCCAGTGGGGTGATGAGGGCAAGGGCAGGTTTGTGGATCTGCTGTCGGCCCAGGCTGATGTGGTGGCGCGTTTTGCAGGCGGCGATAACGCCGGGCATACGATCCGGATTGGTGAGGATGTGTATAAGCTGCATTTGATCCCCTCGGGATTAATCTATCCCCAGACGGTGGGGGTGGTTGGCAGCGGCACAGTGATCAATCCGCTGGTATTGCTGGGCGAGATGGACAGCCTGCGGGCAGCCGGTGTGGTGGTCAATCCTGACCGTTTGAAAATCTCGTATGCGGCGCACATGATCACACCGGCGCACATGGCCCTGGACAGGGCACGGGAAGCCAGCCTGGGCAAGGCCAAGATTGGCACGACGGCTCGCGGGATTGGCCCGGCGTATGTGGACAAGGCACGCCGCTCCGGCATCCAGTACCATGATTTGCTTGATCTGGACTTCTTCAAAGAACGGCTCATGCAGAATCTTGAGCAAGCCAATCGAGAGTTAAAACTGTACGGCGCTGAAGTGCTGGACGTGGCTGCGATTGTGGAGGAATATCTGGGCTATGCCAGTACCCTGGCACCTTACGTTGCCGACACATCAGCGATCGTGATGGACGCGCTGGACGCGGGGCGGCACGTGATCGCCGAGGGCGCGCAGGGCGCGCTGTTGGACATCGATCATGGGTCGTATCCCTTTGTGACGAGTTCTTCCTGCTCAGCAGCCAACGCCCTGGTAGGACTGGGGATTGGCACGCCGGACAAGATGAGCGTGGTGGGGATCGTCAAGACTTTTCAAACACGGGTTGGCTCGGGTCCGTTCCCGACGGAAGTAGAAGGGGAGATGGCGGGCATGCTCCGTGGGGATGGTTCGCAGCAGTGGGATGAGTTCGGCACCACGACAGGCCGCGCCCGGCGGATTGGCTGGCTGGACGGGGTGCTGCTCAAACGGGTGGTACGGATGAACGGGGTGACTGAGCTGGGCCTGACCAAGCTGGATGTGCTCTCGGGAATCCCGCAGATCAAATTCTGTACGGCCTATCAACCGGCAGCAAACGTTATTTCTCCGCTGCTGGCGCGAACGGAAATTGAACCGATCTATGAAACCTTCCAGGGATGGGACAAGAATATTATGGGCGTTACCCAATGGGAGGATTTGCCGAAGGCGGCGCAGCAGTATGTGCTGGCGATTGAGGCCCATTGCGGCGTACCCGTGCGCTGGATATCTGTTGGGCCGGAACGTAACCAGGTGATTTACCGTTAAAGGGGAAAGGGAAGAACATCATGCCAAAAGCATTGCTATCTGTATATGACAAGACGGGTCTGGTGGCATTTGCTGCCGGGCTGGACAAACTGGGTTGGGATTTGATCGCCTCCGGCGGTACGGCACGCACACTGCGTGAAGCTGATTTGCCGGTTGTTGAGGTATCAGACTATACCGGCTCGCCGGAGATCCTTGGCGGGCGGGTGAAGACCCTGCACCCGGCCATTCATGGCGGGATCCTGTCGCGCTCGAGCGATGATGATAATGCCCAACTCGATGCCCAGGGCTGGTCGGAAATTGACCTGGTGGCGGTCAATTTGTACCCCTTTGAGGAAACGATTGCCAAAGCGGATGTGACCCTGGCGGGAGCGATTGAGCAAATCGATATTGGCGGCGTGGCCTTGATCCGCGCGGCGGCGAAGAATTTCGCCAGGGTGGCACTGGTTTGCGATCCGGGGGATTATGCGGGGGTATTGCAAGGGTTGAAAAATGGCAATTTAAGTGAAGCTGAACGCCGCAAACTGGCGGTTAAAGGGTTTGCCAGCACAGCAAATTATGACAGGGCGATTCATGCCTATCTTTCCGGCGCAGACAGCCTGCAAATTGAACTTTTCCCGGTGCAGGAGCTGCGTTATGGGGAGAATGGTCACCAGCAGGCGACGCTGTACGGGTATGAAGTCGGGATAGGGCCGTTGGGCGGCAAGATATTGCAGGGTAAGGCATTGTCCTACAACAATTTGCTTGATCTGGACGCGGCCTGGCGCACGGCGGTCAGTTATGACGAGCCGGCGATTGCGATCATCAAGCACCTTTCCCCGTGCGGGGTGGCTGTTAATGAAAATCTGGTGCTGGCTTATCAGCAGGCGCTGGCAAGTGATCCGGTATCGGCTTTCGGCAGCGTGATCGCGGTGAATCGGGCGGTGGATGGGAATGTGGCTGCTGCGATGCAGGAGCTGTTTATTGAATGTGTGATTGCCCCCGGTTTCAGCGAGAGCGCATTAGAAATCTTTGCGAAGAAGAAAAAGTGCCGCCTGGTGGAGATGCCGGATGTGGTTGTTGAACCGGACATGGAAATGCGCTCGATCGTGCGCGGGGTGCTGCGCCAGAGCGTGGACATGGGCGACCCACAGGGCACCGAATGGCAGGTGGTTAGCAAACGCCAGCCAACAGAGGCTGAATGGCAGGCGCTGCGGTTCTCGTGGAAGGCGGTGCAGCATGTCAAATCCAACGCGATCGTGTTTGCCAATCAGGCAGCTACGGTAGGGATCGGCGGCGGCCAGCCCAACCGGGTGGATTGTGTGCATATTGCCGCCCAGCGTGCGGGGGAGCATGCCCGCGGGACGGTGATGGCTTCGGACGCGTTTTTCCCCTTCCCGGATGCGGTGGAAGCGGCAAAGGGGTACGGGATCACGGCCATCATTCAGCCGGGCGGGTCCATGCGCGACGATTTGTCGATTGCCGCTGCGGATGAGGCGGGCATGGCAATGGTGATGACGGGTGTGAGGCATTTCAGGCATTAAAACAAAAGCCCTCACCCCTGACCCCTCTCCCAGACTTGGGAGAGGGGAATTTTCTATTTAAGGGGAAGATATTTCTCCAAAGCTTCTCGGGATTGCTCGGCAACCCGGGTGTGCAGGCTGCGGCCGTGGGCGTCCATGGTGACGATGGCGGGGAAGGCTTTGACTTCGATGATCCAGATGGCTTCGGGGATGCCAAATTCGGGCTTGTAGACTGCCTGCACGCGCTGCACGGTTTGGGCGATGAGGGTGCCTGCGCCGCCGATAGCGTGCAGGTAGACGGCGGGCACTTGTTGGCAGGTAGCGAGGGTATTTGCACCCATGCCGCCTTTGCCGATGATGGCCGAGACGTGGAAGTGCTTGATGAGCCTGTCTGTATAAATTTCTTCGCGGATGCTGGTGGTGGGGCCTGCGGAAATAAACTTGATGTGATTTATGCTGCCGTTGGGGGCGATTTCACCGGAAATGATTGGCCCGCAATGGTAGATGGCGCCGTGGTCGAGAAATGGGGCGATGGTATTACGGATGTTCTGATCTTCAGGTGAGGGGGGATGCGAATTTTCGATGAAGGTTTCCAACAGCCATTTGTGAGCAGCGTCCCGGGCGGTCAACAGGTAGCCGGAGAGCAATACCTCGTCACCGAGATGCAGGGCAAGCACATCTTCATCTTTCAGGGGGAATGTCAGGTTATGATCCATCCGACCTCATGTGAAAAGCGCCAGACCGCGCCTCAGCGACAAGCGGCGGCGGCGATATGCCCAGCACATATAAGCAATGCTGACGAAATAACTGGCGGGTAAACGATGGAGAACGGCGATTTTGATTCCCAGCAAGGTGGTGTTCCCGCCGAAGCCCATCGGTCCAATGCCGAGCTGGTTGGCCTGTGACAGCCACTCATTTTCCAGTTCCGCGATTTGCGGATCTGGATGGGGGGCATTAAGCTGGCGCAGCAGGGCTTGTTTGGCAGCCTGATAACCGCTGGCCCGGTCGCCGCCGATGGCGACACCCAGCACACCGGGGGCGCAGCCGCGACCTTGCGCTTGCCAGACTGCATCGAGCACCACGCGGCGCACGCCGTCCAAATCTCGGGCAGCTTGCAGGGTTGTGTCCGGCAGGCTGTATTGTGTGCCCACATTCTCACAGCCGCCGCCTTTGAGGATCAGGTCGATGGTCAGGGTGTCGTCCTGAGCTTCGGTGAAGTGAATGGGGGGGAAGAATTCGCCGCCGAGGTTGTTGCCGGTGTTTTCTCCGCTGACGGGATGAACGGCGTTGGGTCGGAGGAGGGCTTGGCGGGTGGCTGCGGCGATAGCCTGCCGGATCTCGTCTCGCAGCGCGTGGGGGGAATAGTCTTCCGGGTAGGCAACGTAGAAGGTGGGGGTGCCGGTATCCTGACAGAGGGGGGTGCCATTGCGGCGGGCAAGGTCAACGTTGTGCAGGATGGTGCGCAAGGCGGCATGGGCGGGCGTGCCGGGTATTTCATTTTTACTGGCAACCTGCAAGGCGGTTTCAACATCTGGCGGCAGGTCGGTTGAGGTCAGGCGGATCAGGGTGAGCAGGTGGGGGGATAGATTCTCTGACATTTCATCAGTATAGCAGGAGAGGTTGTGATGGGGCAAGAGGAAATTGGGTCTGCAAGGTATACGGCTGGAAAACACACCCACCCTGACCTCTCCTAAAAAAAACAGCGTTTTTGGGGGAGGCGTTTGCCGAATTTGTTTACCGGGATATGCAGTTGATTATTTGAGAAGACTTTGATTGGTGCGTTCGCCGTAGGCGTGCGAATGCATCCTCAAGGTGATTCCGAGGAAAAATACGAGGAAAAACAGGATTGACATTATCTGAATTTTCGTGTATACTGGATTTAACCCACCCCCTATGGGGGGGGGTGTCGAGGAGGCAGCAGATGCACAGTCATGACCATAGTGAAACGATCAAACGATTGAAGACGGCCGAGGGACATTTGCGCGGGATTCAGCGCATGCTGGAAAGAGATGAATACTGCATTGATGTGATCCGGCAAATTCAGGCGGTGCAGGGTTCGTTGAACAAGATCAGTACGTTGATCCTGGACCAGCACCTTAATTCCTGTTTGATCACGGCTGTGCAGGGTGAGGACCCCGCAGAGCGCGAGCGGGTACTACGTGAGATCGCTGACGTGTTTGAAGCTGCTACGAAAGTTTAATGAGATAGCCCGAGGAGGATTTTATTATGCGTACCGTAACCTATCAGATTCCCGGCATTTCCTGCAATCACTGTGTGCATACGATCAAATCAGAAGTCAGTGATTTGGCGGGTGTGCAATCCGTGGATGTTTCTGCGGAAAGCAAGGAAGCGACGATTGTT
>Ga0334889_1005203_pt1 | contig 10961 bp, 9 predicted proteins | sample GraSluR1_MG_2_FD_207222 | JGI IMG/M metagenome (GOLD analysis project Ga0334889, IMG submission 207222) | Sludge microbial communities from methane-producing bioreactor in Wageningen University, Netherlands - Granular Sludge_8_08-R1 | ecosystem: Engineered > Bioreactor > Anaerobic > Unclassified ... | reverse complement strand
GAAGATTGGATGAGTAGTAAAAAGTATATAAGTTCTGAAGCCATTACCGAGCAACAAACGGAACTTCTAAAGATAGTCTAAAAGAAAAGAAAGCAAAAAGAAAAAATGAGGCTGTGGATAGATGGACAACCCTGCGTGTTGACCACAGATCCACAGCCCGACGACTCATGAATAGTTATTCATAAAATTCCAAAAAGAATTGACCAAATAGAAAGGTCCTATTCTTCTATTCATTCTTATCTTCCATATTGCTGAAAAAGGAGGTGAATAGATCGAGCAATTTTTTAAAGAGAGACGACTTTTCATTCAAGTAAAGTCATCTCTGCTGTGCTCAAAAAAATTCTCTGGTATTAGTTAAGAGTAAATTGTGAACATTATTTGACACATACAATTTAGTTTTCAATACGCTCTTTAGAGTAAATTTTCAATAACTAAAGGTAGAAATCAATATTGAGAAAGAAACCTCCTAATTCACTTAAAAAAAGTCTATTAAGAGCATTTTAATTCAATAACCAATAAGTAGTATTAGTTTTGATGAACATAGACAACCGATGATAAATAATATTTTTTAATTTTCAATGTATTAATCATTGACAATTGTAAAATGTTTTAATACTATAAATTTAAAATTTTAAATTTATCGTGAGGAGGGAAAAATGTGAAAGGAAAAATCATTAAACAAGGCCAAGGAAAAATCATTATGGAGGGGGATGAATGTACCGAGATTTATGCCTTCACTGATAAAATTGTCTTCTCAATTAGTACTCTTCTTCCAGGTCAACGTGCTTCTTTGGATCGTGGACATAAAAATGCTGACGAAATCTGTTATGTGATACAAGGAAAAGTTGTCGTCCATTTTCCTAAAGAAGATGAATATTATTTTTTAGAGATCGGTGATGCAATTCTAATCCCCGTTGGAGAACCTCATTATTCCATCAATGTTGGAGAAGAAAAATCAATCACTGCTTGGGCGGGTGCAGGTCCAGATATGGAACATTTTATTACCAAATCAGATCAGAATGGAGATTAAAATGAGAATTGGAATCGATGTTGGAGGAACACATACTGATATAACAATATTAAATACGGCGGGAGAGATTCAATCAGTCGGGAAAGCTAGAACGACGAAAGAAGATATAACTAAAGCAATATTAGAATTAATTAAAGAAAATTCAGGAGGACAAATTGATACAGTAGAAGTAATAGTAAACGGTACTACTGTGGGTCTTAACGCAATTTTAGAAAAAAAATATCCAGAATTGGCTCTTATAACAACGAAGGGTTTCCGTGATATTCTTCTTATAAGAAGAGAAACAAAGGCAGAAATCAATAATTATCAATGGGATAAACCATTACCTTTAATCCCAAGAAGGAATATTTTTGAAATTACTGAGAGGGTTGATTATAACGGTGAAATATTTAAAAAAATAAATGAAAACGAAGCTCGGGAACTCGTGAGAAAAATAAAAAACCTCGGTTTCAATAGAATAGCTGTTGTTCTGCTCCACTCATACGTAAATCCCACACATGAAAACATTCTAAAGCGAATTATTTTGGAAGAAATTGAAGATGCACAGGTCACTATATCATCTGAAATTTTACCAGAATGGAGAGAATTTGAGAGAACATATAATACTGTACTTGCTGCTATATTAAAACCAGTCATGGAAAACTATTCAATTAATTTAGCAGGGAAATTGAATGAGATGGGTTTTCATGGTGATTTAGAGATAATGCAAGCTAATGCAAGTGTTGCCTCAATAGAGAACATACTTGTAAATCCTGTTTCTACCCTTTTTTCAGGTCCCGCCGCTGGTGTAGTTGGGGGTACAATAAGCGCTAAAACAAAACATGACAAAGGCAATATCATTACATTTGATATGGGAGGAACGTCAACTGATATTTGTTTGGTAACAAATGGTGTTTTTAGTATTACTTATGAAAATCAATTAGAGTGGGAAGGTTTATTACGTTATCCTTCGATTGATGTTCATTCAGTTGGAGCTGGTGGGGGAAGTATTGCATGGGTGGATGATGTAAATGGTTTTCATGTAGGTCCTCAGTCAGCAGGCGCATTCCCTGGTCCAGCTTGTTATGGTTTTGGAGGAGAAGATGCTACTGTTACGGATGCTAATTTAGTATTAGGTTATTTAAATGAAAATAATTATTTAGGTGGAAAATATATATTATCCTATTTAAAGTCTTTTTCTGCTATTGAAAATATAGCTAAAAAATTGAACCTGGATATTATTGAATGTGCTTTAGGAATTAGAAGAATAATCAACTCAAACATGGTTTATGGAATAAGACACGTTTCAATTGAGAGAGGGAAAGACCCGAGAGAATATTCTTTAGTTGCTTTTGGTGGAGCGGGTCCACTGCACGCCGGAGATATAATTGATCAACTGGAAATGAAGAGAGCAATAATCCCTCTTTATCCAGGTAATGTATCTTCAATAGGTTTATTAGGGGCAGAACCAAAAGTGGATTTAGTTAAAACGAAATACATTATTATTGATAATGTCGATCCAAAGGAAATAGAAAATATTTTTAAAATAATGGAAAAAGAAGCAATAAAACGTTTAGAGAGAACCGGTGTTAAAAAGAGCGAAGTTAAAATTTGTCGAAGCCTCGACATGAGATATACCGGTCAGACACATGAAATAAACGTTGAAAATATCCCTCTTGATCTTTCTCACATTACAAAAGAAGAAATAAAAGAAAGATTTCATCAAAAACACAAAGAGCTCTACTCTTACTTTAATATGTATGAACCTATTGCAATTGTAAATTTAAGAATATCAGTTGTTGGTCCTGAAAGATTTGTCGGTTTAGGTTTAAAAAGTGAAAATTTTATAAAAGATCCTTCTGAAATTAGAAAAAGCAGAGAAGCTTATTTCCTTAAAAATGATGAAATAATAAAGATTTTAACACCGGTATATGATAGGTATCTTCTACCGTGTGGATTCAATATATCAGGACCTGTAATACTTGAAGAAGATTTAGCAACTACTATTGTTCCCATTGGATATTCTTTAAGGGTCCTCAGTAGTGGATGTTTAGAAATATCGAAAAATAGATCGAAATGAATGATGGAGGGATAAGATGAAAGATTTGGATCCGATAACAAAAGAAATTGTCGGTAATGCGTTAATTTCTGCTAGTAGAGAAATGGGTTCGGTTATGGCTCGAACAAGTGTTTCTTCAATATTAAATGAGGGAAAAGACTTTTCATGTGCAATATTTGATGCGACAGGTCAACTATCTGCAACAGCTGAGTTTGTTATGGTTCATCTGGGTGCAATGGGTGCTTCAGTAAAATCTGCTTTAAAAGAAATTGGAATTGAGAACTTTGAACCAGGAGATATTGCTATATTAAATGATCCATATAAGGGTGGAAGTCATTTACCAGATGTAACGATGGTACGACCAGTATTTGAAGGTAGTGAGTTGATCGCTTTTGTAGGTAATAGAGCGCATTACCCCGATGTAGGAGGAATGGCTCCAGGAAGCTTTGCAGGTGATTCTACTGAAATATTTCAGGAAGGGATAATAATCCCTCCCCTCATTTTATATAAAAAAGATGAACTTGATGAAAAGTTATTTAATTTAATTTTAAACAATGTTCGATCACCAAGGCGCTGGAAGGGTGATTCTGCTGCCCAAGTTGCTTCTTTGAGACTCGGTGAGAAAAGAATTCATGAATATGTTTCCAAATGGGGAAGAAATACTGTTGTAAAAGCAATTCAAAGTTTGATTCAGCAATCTTATGATCTTATGAAATCAAGAATTAGAAATTTACCAGATGGTGAGTACAAATTTTTTGATTATATGGATGACTTTGGACCAGATGGTAATCTAGTTAAATTTTATTTAACAACAAAGATTCATGGAGATCGGCTAATATTTGATTTTGGCGAGACCGACATGCAAATAGAAAGACCTATTAACTGCCCATTGGCGGTGACCCAAGCTTCCGTATATGCAGCAATTAAAGGACTCTTAGCCCCGGAAGCCATAGTTAATGCCGGATTCTTCAAAGCCGTTGAATTTATAACAAAGGAAGGTTCTTTAGTAAATGCAGCTTTCCCTGCACCAGTATGTGGAGGAAATACCAATAGTTCTCAACGCCTTCTCGATCTCGTCCTTGCTTGCTTTGCGCAAATTCTTCCCGACAAAGTAATAGGCGCAGAGTATGCTTGTAATTCTGACTGTACACTTGGAGGTTATGATAAAAGATTTAATGAAAATTATGTTATCTACACTATGCCAGTTGGGGGGATAGGAGCTAGGGCGACTAAGGACGGAGTTGATGCTCTTATTAATTATGTAGGGAATGTTTCGAACCAACCAGTTGAAGTCTTTGAGCACGTACTTCCTTTTAGGTATCTATCTTATCGTTTGAGGCAGGATTCAGGTGGTCCAGGTAAATTTCGGGGAGGATTAGGAGAAGAGATTGAATTTATGCCAATAGATCACATATGTACAATGTCAATATTTGCTGAAAGAGTGCAAGTTCCACCTTGGGGGATCTTTAAAGGCTGTAGCGCGTCACCTGCACAATATATGATAACTGATAAATCCAAAGGGAAAAAAACATATGTGGAATATAAAACCTCAAGAATCAAACTTACTGAAAATGAAAGCTTCACAATCTCTACTCCTGGAGGAGGTGGCTATGGAAATCCATTAGAAAGAGCCCCAAAAAAGGTTCTTAATGATTATTATGATGAAAAAATTAGCCTTATAGAAGCAGAGGAAAAGTATGGTGTCATGATAGATCCTATTTTAAAAAAAGTAGATGAACAAAAAACCAAAGAATTAAGAAAAAACAAAAACTCTTATAATGAAGCGATAGTTTTTGATATAAGCAATAGTGCTGGTTATCAAATTGTTATTCCCTCAGAGATGGATAAAAGCAATATTCATGATGGTGATTTAATAGAAATATTTTCCGATTCAATTCATATTCGTGGATGGGTAAAGTTTAGTGATTTATTACTATCAAATCAGATTATAATTCCAAGAATTATGGCTAATACTCTAAAAATAGAGAAAGGCGGACAAATATATTATCGACAAGTCCAAAAAGGGCTTGCAAGAAATCTATTTTCTGATAGGAGGGATTAACATTGGGGGGGGAACCTAACAAGCTAGTCCTTAAAAATGTTAGTATTCATTACAAGACAAAACGGGGACCATTTTTAGCTGTCAGTAATTTAGATTTAGAAACAAAAGAAGGAGAATTTGTTAGTATTGTTGGTTCTTCTGGTTGTGGGAAAACAACTACATTATATTCTATTGCTGGCTTGCATGAAGTTAGTAGCGGTGAAATTTCAGTAGATGGGAATCCTATAAAGGGACCAAGCAGCAAGAGAGGAATGGTTTTTCAAAATGACTCTGTTTTTCCATGGTTAACGGTATTTCAGAATGTTGCTTATGGTTTAAAACTAAAGAAATTACCTAAAGAAAAAATTGATCCGATTGTGAATGATCATCTTAAACTAGTTGGGCTTTCAAATTTTAAGAATGTGTTTCCTCGAGAATTATCTGGAGGAATGAAAAAACGAGTTGATCTAGCTCGTGCTTTTGCAAATGACCCAGAGATTCTCTTAATGGACGAACCATTTGGAAACCTTGATTATATGACAAAAGAATCTCTTCAATTAGCCATTCTCGATCTTTGGGAAAAAGCTCACAAAACAGTCCTTTTTATAACACATGATATTGAGGAAGCTTTATTCCTTTCACAAAGAACAATAATTATGACAGGCCCACCAGGAAAGATACAAAAAGTAGTTAATGTCCCATTTCCATATCCTCGAAAAGTTCTCTTAAAAACTAGTAATGTATTTCAGGAAATGCGTGCTGACCTAATCAAAAGTTTAGGCTTAAGTTCAGCTTAGAAAAGGATGAAATTATGGAAAAAATAAAAGATACATCTTCAAAAACAAAAGATTTTATTACTAAAGCTTGGTTATGGATTGCAATTATCACTTTTTGGTACCTTATTACATCGACTGGTTTAATTAGACCAATCATAATTCCACCTATAAATACAGTAATTAAATCTTTTAAAGAACTCTGGCCTTCACTTCCAAAAGCTTTGGGTATAAGTTTATATATGATTATTGTTGGATTTGTATTAGGTACTTTACTAGGCATCGGTACATCCATCGCAATGGCTTATAGTAAGTTTTTAAGAGAATCTTTTTCCTCGCTGTTTGATTTTATTCGTCCAGTCCCAGTATTTGCTTTAATTCCACTTTTTATTTTATGGTTTGGAATTGGCAAGGTTCCACAAATTGCATTAATAACAGTAGGTGTTTCAGTAATTATTGGAGTTGTGACATTGGATGCTATTCGGAATATTCCAAAAATTTATGTTGATGCAGCCTATACACTTGGTGCTAGGAAAAAAGAAATATTTAAAACAATAATAATGCCATCTATATTTCCTTATATTATTGGATCTATTAGGGTTGGAGCCGCTTCAGCATTTGGTTTGGATGTAGCAGCTGAATTTATGGGATCTCAAGAAGGATTAGGATATATGATGATTATCCAACAAAACTACCTTAAAACAAATGGCATAATTGCCATTGTGTTGATTTATAGTGTTCTAGCTTATCTCCTTGATCGCTTATTGTGTTATCTAGAAACAAAACTCACTTATTGGACTGAAAGGAGGGTAACGGGTAAAGAAGATTTCAGCTTTTATGAGTGATAATTTTTGAAATAACGTAAGTTTTAAATTACTATATTTGATATTAGGAGGGAAAATCGATGAAAAAGATACTATTTTTTGTTTTAACATTTCTTTTTTTGTTCGGGTTTTTAATAAATTCTGGATTTACACAAGAAAATATGATAACAGTTAAAATGGGAGTAATGCCATATCTTGATTATACGCCTTTTGTTGCTGCGCATGAACTCGGATTAGATAAGGATCTAGGTATAAATTTAGATTTAATACCCTTCCCCCAAGAAAGCGCGGGAATTAGGGCATTAGTTACTGATTCTATTAATGTTTGTGAAGGTAGTGTAAATGTTCTCTTAACAGTTGTTTCCCAAACCCCGGATCTGAGAGTATTTCTTAATGTTTGTCAATTTAAAGGATTTGTTTTTATAGGCCGGAAGGGACAAACAAAAACTTTTAATGAATTAATGGAAGAAATAAAAGATTTTAAAATTGCCCAAGTAAAAGTGTTTGAACAAATGAAGGGTAAAAAGTTTATTTTAAATAAGACATCTTTTGGAGGTATGCTTAAGGGAGCACTTTCAAATGCTGGCCTTACCTTGGATGATGTTGAAATTATTGATTTTGCTGATGATGCTAAAGCAGCAGCAGCATTTTTAAGAGGTGAAGGTGACTATTATACTGGAAGCCTTCCCCAAGAGGTAAAACTTCTAAGTGAAGATGGGTTCGTAGCGGTTGCAGGAAATGAAGCAATAGGACCGGGTGGATTGTGGTTTAGCAATGCATTTGCCCCAGAAGAATATATTAATAATAATATGGATATTATTTTAAAACTTACTGCTATCCATTATAGGACTATGAGATACTTAAAAGAACAACCAGAAAAAGTCATCCCACTAATGGTGGATTATCTAAACAAAGCAGCTGCTACCAACATGACCGTGGAGGAGGCTATGAATCTTGCTAAAGTATTTACTGATTTTCAAACTTTGGAAGATTCGAAAAATGGAGTCTATGGTGGTAAAGATTCACCAAGTTATTGGAAAAAATCTGTTGATCATTATATTGCTGAAAATGAAGCATTAGGGAATATTGAAAAAGGGAAAGTTAAAGCGGATGTTTTTGTTATTCAAGAAGAAATATTCGGTAAATTGCTTGAAAACGAGACATTAGTTAACTGGATTAACAAAGATCTTTAAAAATTTAAAAGTCTTTGATAAGACTTCGACCTTATTAAGCGAAGTCTTATCAAAGACTTAAATTCTTCGTAATTATTGGGGTCTATTATACAATTTAAAGAGGATAACGAGACATCCCCGGATAAAATATGATATGCTATTTGAGACGGGGGTGTGGCTGTTGGGGTTCGTTATCCAGGGAACTGGGTTCACTCGACTCCTGAAATGCCGACCTCGTTTTTTTATTGTCCCGTAACATCTGCTGGGATGGTGCCGGTCATGTGACTGTGGCTCTATTAATAGACGCGATGTGGGACAATAAACCGTCCTCAATCTATCATATACGGAGGCTCCGCCCATGGGGTCCAGAGAGTCAGGTCTTGATTCTTGAATTTCTGGGGAATGTGATAAGCATTCTTGCCGCTTGGGAGTACCAGATGAATATGAAAACTATCGCATTCAACCCTGTCATCTTTTGTTTTGAATGTTTTTATCTCACTTTAAAAGCTGCTATCATGTTGCAGTAACCCAGATAGTTCATGTAAAATTAAAGCAACCCTATTGTAAGAAACGAATATTAACCATGAAAATCAAAAGACTTTTAAAAAAAGCCATTTCCAATCCAGACAATATACGTTTTACTGAAGTAATTGGTTTGGCTGAAGCCTTTGGTTTTAAGTTATCGAGGGTAAAAGGAAGCCATCATATTTTTATCCATCACCAGACAAGAGAACTATTAAACTTTCAAAATGTTAGTGGTATGGCGAAACCGTATCAAGTTAAACAACTTTTAAAAATTGTTGAGAAATATAATCTCCGTTTGGGGGAAACCAAATAATGGACTACCATGTGAATATTTTTTGGAGCGAGGAGGATCAGGGGTATATTGCCGATATTCCTGACCTAAAAGGATGTTCGGCTTTTGGTCTTACACCAGAGGAAGCTCTCCATGAAGTTCAAATTGCTAAAAAAGCCTGGATCGAAGCTGCTCTTTCTGAAGATTTACCCATCCCTCCCCCTTGCTATCGACCGATTATTTACCAGGTGGGCAGTTGAGTTGATCTTCGGGTCTAAAAAGCTTTAGATCTTTTCGATACTGACTATTAGCAACCCAACGGGAGTAAGGTCTTGATTCTTGAATTATTGGGAAATTGGGATTATGAAAAAAGATGAAAAGATGAGATCCTCACGAATTCGCAAAGCGAATCCTCAGGATGACATCTGTTATTTTTGGGGTCAGGTCTTGATTCTTGAATTTAAAAAGCCCTGGGCGAACACATAGGTTCGTCCCTACATTGATAATGTGAAAAATCTTGGGTTCTATTATATAATTGAAAGATGATAACGGAACATTCACGGATAAAATGTTCAACCTTCTAGTCCATATCTCTCATAAAGAAAAAGAATCTATTGCCACACCACTCTCCTAGATCTGGCTATATCCCAAACAAGATTAGGCGTAAGAGTAAATTTTCGATATAATTTAGGAAAAACGAGATCGTCTTCCTCAAGTCGCTGTTACCATATTTATAAGAATCAAGACCTTAGCCCCAAGTTTTTTACAGACGGGGCTACTTCAGAGATTATGGCGTTAACGAATGGGTGATTACCTTTTTTGGTTTATGATCAGGGTCGTGTAGATGCTTATTATAGCCGTTGATGTTGAGCATCCTTTACAGGTGTATTCTCGCAATAAATAGATCCGTCCGAAGAGTGTATTCAGCGGCAGAAAGGCGTTTCGTCAATGCGCGAGATCCAATTTCAACGTTTATTCATGGTATGGTAGGTTCCTTTCGTTGAATACTTCGAGGTCTTCCATATTTTCCCATTTAGATAGTCAATAGCGTAGGTCTGACCCCTCTGGTTATTAGATAATATATCGTCAGAAAATTACTTGATGCAAGGAGGTGTGAAGAATGCTGAAACTGCTTTCAATCGCGGCGGTCTTCCTGTTTCTGGGAAGCCTGTTGTTCTATGGGGCCGCTTCGGCGGCAGAGTTTGAGAAAGACGTAATCCAAACCTCCACCGGAGAGCTTACCATCACCTTTATCGGACACGGAACCCTGATGTTCAATTTCGGTGATAAGGTGATCCACGTGGACCCCTACAGCCAAGTGGCCGATTACTCGACATTGCCGAAGGCGGACGTGGTGCTGATAACCCACGAGCACCAGGACCACCTGGATGAAGAGGCGCTGAAAGACATCGTTACCGACCAAACTGACATTATACTGAACGGCAATAGCACTGAGATTCTCGGAAAGGGGAGAGTACTGAAAAACGGAGAGTCGACCGAAGTGCTCGGCATCACCGTGGAAGCCGTTCCCGCCTACAATATCATCCACATAAGGGACAACGGCCAGCCCTTCCATACAAAGGGGGAGCACAACGGTTACGTCCTCACCTTTGGCGACACCAGGGTCTACGTTGCCGGGGACACAGAGAACGTCCCCGAGATAAAAGAGCTGAAAGACATCACCATTGCCTTCTTGCCCATGAACCTTCCCTACACCATGACGCCGGAGATGGTTGCCGATGCCGCTCTCTCCTTCCGGCCGAAAATCCTCTATCCTTACCACTACGGACAGACAGATCCGGAAGAGATAGTGAACTTGTTGAAGGACAGCGGCATCGAGATTCGGATACGAAAAATGAGCTAGAGAGGGAAAAGGGGCTTTGCCTCTTGACGGCAGCGTTGTTATCCTGAGGAGCCGCAGGCGACGAAGGATCTCGTTTTGTGTCAGTCCAAAACCAAAAGGAAACCAGAGGGGACATGCCTACGCTATTGATTATTGACTAAAAGATCAAGAAGAAAGGTTTACCGGAGCGGAACTTTCAGAATATTAGGATCCCCAATTTAGTTATTTTTCTGGGGTCTATCATCCAATTATAAGAAGATAACGCGAGGCATCCCTGGTTAAAATGCGCTCTGCTATAGGAAACGGAGATGGGGCTAGCTGGGTTCGGTATTCAGAGAACTGGGAACTCACCTTTTTAATTTGCTGTAAACCCTCCGCCTACTGCAATCTCCTTATGTTATCGAAAAAATTGCAGATAAACAAATTAACTCACTAATCTTAAAG
>Ga0334889_1005202_pt1 | contig 10961 bp, 6 predicted proteins | sample GraSluR1_MG_2_FD_207222 | JGI IMG/M metagenome (GOLD analysis project Ga0334889, IMG submission 207222) | Sludge microbial communities from methane-producing bioreactor in Wageningen University, Netherlands - Granular Sludge_8_08-R1 | ecosystem: Engineered > Bioreactor > Anaerobic > Unclassified ... | reverse complement strand
CCATCCTGTTCCACTGATTGTTTTTCAGCATCACTGTATGCCAGCCCTCTTTGCCGTACCTGTCGGGAACATTACCCTCGTTATGCAGAATAATGGTAAGATATAACTTCCGGAAACCTTTAAACTCGGGATATACATTTATTGCAATACGGTTGTACTCGGAAAAATCCTCCCGGTCAAACTTGCGTGTCAGATTTTGTCGTCCCCAGTATCGCCCTCCAATTCCGAGAGGTTCAGGCAATTTTGTCGGACAGACAAACTTAATGGATGAATTACCTTCTATCACCTTTTCATTCGAAAGGCTTATGGTGCCGACATTAGCCCTGTTACCGAAGGAGAGCTCCCAATTGTCAAGTGATTCGGCCCCGTCCAGAAGAATCGATTCAAATATCTCCTTATTATCCCATTTATACTGAAGAGTGTTGGCAGTATCCATGGGCATGGGTTCAAAATTGTAAAGAAAGGATCCAAATTCTGTTTCCTGCAATTTCCCTGATGTACAGGATGCTGCTAAAAGCAGAATAATGCCTGATTTGAGTAACAACTTCGACATAATTAGAAAATTATCCGTTTTATGATTTGCTTCCCTCTTTAGCAATGGCTTCGGCGAGTCCGCGCATATATCCGATAGCATAGAGCATCCCCAGTGTAGTATAACCGCCCCTCATTCCTGCTTCTATTTCAGTTGCAAGAACAGGAACATGATCCGGTCTCATCGGCCCGTCAAACCCTATATCATAATATGCTCTCATTGCTTCATACATATCAAGATCACCCTCATCATGAAAGGTCTCTGTGAAGTGAGTACTTGGCCTTGCTCCTCCGCTCAGGTCGCGCAGGTTCCTGAAATGGACGAAACTGATCACGTCACTGCCCCATTTCCTTATCTGAACAGGTATATCAACCAGGTCAGGCATGGTGGCAAAATTGGCCTGGCACAGGGTAACACCATTACACCTGTGCGGATACATCTCCAGCAATCTGTCAAAGTTCCCAACCGTATTCATGATCCTTGAGATCCCCTGAATAACATCCACCTGAGGGTCATCAGGATGCATGGACATTCTCATTCCAATCTTTTCTGCTTCAGGCATTACCGCCTTCACAAAATATTCAAGGGTAGTCCATAAATGCTCTTTAGATATCTCGCCATACTCTGTCAGTGGTGCTCCCTGCATTTCGCCGTAATCAAATTCCAGCATCAGAGCTCCTCCCCTGCCCACATATTCCCTGTTTGTCCGCGCCCAGCTGATTACCGGCATCCAGTTATAGCAAATGATGTCAACATCGCCGTACTGCTTCAGATTCTTCATGAATGTTATAAAGTTCGAGATCTCCTCATCTCTTCCGTCCAGTCCGAGTTTAGTTCTCGTCCCCAGAGATGGCGGACCCTCAACAACAAGCCATTTAATACCCTCCTTATCCCAGGCAGCTTTTGTTGCCTTAATTGCTTCAGGATCCCATGGATTTTCACCTTTCATTCTGATTACGCCCGAGACAGCATAATTAACATCAAGCTGTTTACAAAAGGGGACCCTTGTAGAATTTATTGACATTAACTCAGTAAATTTGATCCCTGCATCTCTTGCGTAAGGCCTTGGGGTGCCGGATGTTCTGGTATCACTACATGCCCCGAGCCCTACAACCGACACTGATGCTGCAATTGCAGTACTCTTTTTTATAAAATCTCGTCTGTTGTCTTTCATGATTTATCAAATTCATATTAAAAGCCGCAAATGGGGATTGATTGGCCTGAGTTTGATATAACGATATTTATTCCTTAAGTGCATTCCGTTTAAACCTCAATGCAGTATATGGTGAAACCGTGGTGTATTTAAACAATCCCGGTCTCAAAGGGAGTTGATTCTCAATCTTCATGTTCCAGGTATCAATAATATCGAGGGTAAAACCGGAATCACCGGGCAGATTAATTTCAATCGTCTGATCAGGGTCTGCGACATAAACAAGGTAATATTCTCCCGGTTTTGAAAAGAGATAAATATTATTATTCAGGTTTGCCGGATCTCCATTATCCAAAAGCTCAGGCTTCATCTCCTTAACGGGCGCCTGTTCCATGACCGACCTGAAGAAGCTTATCCTTTCAGGGCTCGCTCCCGGGAGAGTTCCTCCCTTTGCCCACCAGCGCACTTCAGTGGAATCATCGGCATTATTACTGAAAGTATCGCCATGAGTTCCATAACCTCCGCTCAGCCCGGCCATCCAGAAATAACTGGTCATCTCCTGAGCGGTCAGGTTACCCCACCCGCTCGGGACATCACCTTCATAGCGCATCTCGTCGAAAAGTAGCGGCTTCTTGTACTGCTCCCTCCATTTAATTGCATTATAAAACTGCGATGTCTGGGCACTTACATGGGTGATCCAGGGGCGTGAGTGATCGTAGAAATGATCTTCTGAACCATACCAGTTATGTATCCCGCGCATCCGCTGATGAGGATCCTCATTCTGGAGAAGCGTTCCGATCCCCTCCCAGTCTATCGCTACTTTAAGTCTTGGGATATCCCATTCATTAGCCAGCGACCACCACACGTTCCTGTAAGCCGATATCCGTGCAATCATGTAATGCACGTATCTTTCATTCATCTCATTTCCCATCTCAAAATAACCCCAGTTATCATATTCATGGAACAATATCACATCGGCTTCAATTCCCATTTCCATAAGTTGTTTAATCCTCCTGTCGAAGTTTTGAAAGAATTCATAATTGGGTTGTGTGAAATCATTCTTTCCCTCTTCTCTTTTATATGGGTAGATAAAGGGCTCAGTATCGTTCCCGTATCTGTACCATTTTGGGAAAACACACATCCTCATCTTGTCGAAAGGAGCCTCAGAAAGGGTTTCAATTGTTTTATCCTGAATACTCTGCTTTACACTTGTCCACTGATAGGCAGTCGTCCCGACAGAATAGAAAGGCGCTCCGTCGGCATATTCCAGGTAATAAGTATTGACTACCTTCACGGGACCATGGTTTTTCCCGGAAGACTTTATACAACTGAACTTCCCTTTTTTATCGGTAAGTTCAGGAACATCGCTTTCAGTCCGGTATTTCCAGTTACCCTGAGCGGGTGGAGAAAACCTGATACGGTAGATCCCGTTCCCGTCATAAAAACCGGGAACGGTAATGCTTTCACCACTACCGGTGAAAACCGCTGACAATTCAACATCCATGTATGGATTTCCCTCAGATGGCCCGTTTAGTGTGATCTCAAAGAGATCCCATTGTTCAACAGACCCGGTTTGCTGATTACTGCAGGAAATTGACACAGCAATGATTAATAAGGCAAAAACTATTCTTTTCATTTCTTACAGGTTAGTTAGCAACCATAAAAATATTAATTATTTTAGTCTTTTTTCGGAATATCAAAATTATGACCTCAAAAGAGCGCTTTGATTTAACTATAAACCACAGGCAACCTGACCGGATAGTTGTTGATTTCGGATCGACCGCCGTGACCGGGATGCATGTTAAGGCGATTGAAAACGTAAGGAGGTATTACGGCCTGGAAAATAAACCTGTCAGGGTGATAGATCCTCTTCAGATGCTCGGCGAAGTGGATGATGAACTTGTTGATATACTTAGCGTTGATGTGGTCCCCGCGAGAGGTATAAAGAACTCATTTGGATTTAATAACCACGAGCCGCTGAAAGAATTTCAAACGCCGTGGGGACAGGTTGTCCTTGTACCTGAGAAGTTCAATACAACGATTGACGAGAACGGTGATATTTTAATCTATCCGGAAGGAGATACTTCAGCCAGACCATCCGGACGCATGCCACGGACCAGTTATTATTTTGATGCAATTATCCGGCAGCAGCCGGTCGATGAGAGCAGGCTGGATCCGGCTGACAACCTCGAAGAGTATGGGTTGATCTCTGACAGCGATCTTGAATACTGGCAAACTACCACGTTTAAAGCACGTGCAACAGGAAAGGCTGTAGTTGCAAGTCCGGGAGGCACGGCTCTCGGGGACATTGCCCATATTCCCGGCATTAAACTGAAGAATCCGAAAGGTATCCGAGATATTACCGAATGGTATATGAGCATCATTACAAGACCTGATTATATAAAATCTGTATTTGACCGTCAATCGGAAATAGCTGTTGAAAACCTGAGCCGCTTAAGCAGAGTGATCGGTGATAAAATTGACGTAATTTATATCTGTGGAACTGATTTCGGCACACAGGATTCAACCTTTTGCTCTCCCGAACAGTTCGACGATCTCTGGCTCCCATATTACAAAAGAATAAATGACTGGATCCATTCCAATACCGGATGGAAGACCTTTAAACACTCCTGCGGCGCTGTAGAACCGTTCATCTCCCGTTTTATCACTGCCGGTTTTGATATCTTAAATCCTGTACAGGTGAATGCCGGCGGAATGGATCCTGTGATTCTGAAAAAAAAATACGGAAAAGATATCGTCTTTTGGGGTGGCGGAATTGACACGCAGAATACATTGCCCTATGCAACCCCTGATAAAGTCCGGGAAGAGGTGCTTCGACTATGCGATATTTTTGCCGGGGATGGAGGGTTTGTATTCAATACCGTTCACAACATTCAGGCAAATGTTCCTGTTGAAAACATCGTGGCGATGATGGAAGCGATAAGAGCGTTTAATGGGAGTTAATAGTTTGATATTTATATGATTGCAAATATTAAATGTACTCACCCCCTTAATCCCTCCCGCTACGCTAAAGCTTCGCGGGACAGGCTCTCTCTTTCCGCAGAGCGGAATTTCCTCCCTTCGCTCGTCAAACTTCGTAAAGAGGGGGAAAGTTAAATTGAATTCCTAATTCCCCCCTTCTTTGTGTAACAGAGAAGGGGGGTTAGGGGGGATGAGTACATGTTAAATAATGATTGCCCTTTCAAATACAACATGGATTTTAATCAATGATCAACAGTAAATTATGACAGACATTGTAATCGGAATCGATCTGGGAGGAACAAGAATAAAGGGTGTGGCCATTGATGAAGCCGGTAATATCCTGTGCCGGCATTACCAGCCCACATACGACAGTGATGACCGCGCCTGGATGAATTCGGTTGCGTCAGCCCTTAATGAGATCAACGGCAAAACAGGGAGAAAAAACAGCTTAATCGGCATATCAGCTCCCGGGTTGCCCAATGATACAAATACAGCAATTGCCTATATGCCCGGGCGATTGCACGGGCTGGAGAATTTTGACTGGAGTGCTTTTCTGCAGGTCAGAACCTACATATTGAATGATGCTGTTGCAGCCATGATGGCCGAAGCAAGATATGGAGCTGCAAAAAACAAGAAGAATGTTGTGATGCTTACCCTTGGAACCGGTGTCGGCGGGGCAATACTTATTGAAGGCAAACCATATCAGGGTGCTTTCGGCAAAGCCGGACATATAGGGCATATGGTTATCGACAGTACGGGTGATCCTGATATAGTCGGGATGCCCGGGAGCCTCGAAGATGCTATTGGTAATTGCACGATCGAAAGAAGAACCAACGGAAAATTTACTTCAACTGATCGGTTGCTGGAAGCGTTCAGAAAAGGAGACGATTTTGCCGGCGAGGTATGGCTCACCTCGGTCAGAAAGCTGGCCATCGGTCTTGCATCACTTACGAACATACTCTCCCCGGAAATGATCATTCTTGGAGGAGGGATCACTGAATCATGGGAAGAACTGACAGAACCCCTTGAAGAATATTTGGCAGAATATGAGTGGCGGACAGGTGGCAACAAAGCTGAAATAGCCAGGGCTCAGTTCGGTGACCTGGCCGGGGCAGTGGGAGCTGCATGTTTTGCCAGGGAGTTCTCCCCTGACTGATCTGGATCGCGCTTCGGAGAGCTGACCATATCAACAAGATATACAATCGACCTGAAGGTGATATCGGAATGCAAACTCAGGCCTATCTCACAGGTTCGGCTGTTTGAATAACCATGTCTTACATTCTCAGCTAACTGTTCTCTGAGGTTTCTCAAACCGTGAGCATTCAATTCGGGATATGTGAATCCCCTGTCGCCCGCAAACCCGCAACAATTCGTATCAGGGACAACCACTTCAGAGGCGCATGCCTTCGCAAGGTTTAGCAGTTTCTTCTCCAGCCCCATCTTCTTCATACTGCATACCGGAAAGACTGCAATCGTCTCATTTATTGGCTTAATCTCAAGGAGAGGCAGGAGAAAGTCATGTATGAACTCAACCGGTTCATAAAGCATAAGAGCCGGATGGAGGTTTTCCTTCATGGTAAAAAGGCAGGGACTCATGTCACACAAAACGGGGTATTCTCCTCCTTTGCTTGCATCCATAAGAGCTTTTTCAAGCTGAAGCGATTTCTTCTCAGCCGCATCAAAATAGCCCTTACTTGAGAAAGCCATGCCGCAGCAGAGATCATTGAGATTCTCAGGGTAAATTATTTCATAGCCTCCTCTTACAAGCAGCTGAACCATCTTCTGTGTAAGCTGGATATCATCATTATAATCTCCTGATACGCCCATCGAACGGTTTATGCATGAGGGGAAATAAACCACTTTTCTGGAGGAGGAGCGAACACTGCTATCTCCAGGGTAAACCCTGGAAGCTCCCCTGGGCATATACTGATTCCACAGAGGGATCCTGTTTCCCGACAATTTTCTGAGGCCTGAAGTAAATCCCCTGAAAAGAGCCGTACCAAACAACCTGTGAAAGATATGCACCAGCGAAAGTGATCTCCTTCCGATTGCGGTAACAAGACTCATATGATCAGCTATCCAGCCTGCTGTCCTGTGTCTTTTCCCGATTGAAACCGACCTGAGTTCTTTGATCAGTTTTCCGGTATCGATCTTCACAGGGCAGCTCAAAGCACACAGCCCATCCACCGCACATGTCTGATTCCCCGGGTATCTGAATGATTTTGAGAGTGATGATACAAGATGCGGTTCTCTCCCGGATCTGACAAGGCTGGTTATCTCGCGGTAAACGGCAATACGTTGCCTCGGAGTAAGAGTAAGTCCGGAGGAAACGCAGGATGGCTCACAAAACCCGCATTCAATGCATTTATCGATGATTTCATTCGATACGGGTAAAGGCTTGAGGTTTTTAAGATGGATCTCAGGGTCATTGTTCAGGATCACACCAGGATTAAGAATGTTCAGGGGATCGAATAACTCTTTTATGGCTTTCATCACCCCGTAAGCCTCCTGCCCCCACTCCATCTCAACAAAGGGAGCCATATTTCTTCCCGTGCCATGCTCGGCCTTCAGCGAACCCTCATACTTTACGGCAACCAGATTGGCAACTTCCATCATAAATTTCGAATACCGGTCAACTTCTTCCTGCGTACCAAAATCCTGTGTGAAAACAAAATGAAGGTTTCCCTCAAGAGCATGGCCGTAAATCACAGCTTCATTATACCCGTATTTCACAAACAGCCGCCTGAGATCCGAAATGGCATCTGCCAGTGTACTGACCGGCAGTGCAATATCCTCAATTATTACTGTTGTGCCTGATTTCCGCATGGCTCCTATCGAAGGGAACAATCCGCTTCTTACATTCCACAGAAGCTCATATTCAGCAGGGATATCGGTAAAATGAACTGGAACCTCCGAAGGAATATCGTGTATGGCGTCAAGGATTGAATCAATATTCTCCTGAAGCTCATCCTGATCATTTGCCCTGGTTTCAACCAGCAATGCACAGCAATTGTCATTAAGCTTTTTCAGGTAATCAGGGTATCCGGCTTCATTTTCGACAGCCCTGAGTCCTGCCCTGTCGATAAATTCGGCAGCGGAGACAGGTGCCGTTTTCAGCTCTGAAACAGCCTTACAGGCTTCGCTGACTCCGGGGAATATCATAAGGGAGCTCGCCTTGGAGGGGAGCTCGGCAACTGTGTTGAGAGTGATCTCAGAAATGAATCCAAGCGTACCTTCCGAGCCAATCATAAGGTGTTCAATAATCTGAAACGGATCTGTATATTCAGTTAGAGCATTAATACTGTAGCCGGTTGTATTCTTCAAGCTGAATTTTTTCCTGATCTTCTCCGAAAGCACACTATTGCCCTTGACAGATTCTGCAAGGCTGGTCAGGTTATCTGTAAACTCCCTGTGGGATAATGCAAAAGATTTCCTGCTCTCTTCATCATCGGTGTCCAGGAGCGTACCGTCAGCCAATATTATCCTCATGCCGTGAACGGTCTTCAGGGAAGTCCTTTCAGTGCCACTGCTCATTCCGCTTGCATTATTGGCAGCTATACCTCCGATGGTTGCCGAGTTGACTGAAGCGGGATCGGGACCCAGCTTACGGCCGTAAGGTGAAAGTATGGCATTAATCCTGCCTCCGGTCAGCCCCGGCTGGCATATTATCCTTGCACCATTATCCTTTACTCGGTATCCTTTCCAGCCATCACAGGTCATCACCAGGACCGAATCTGTTATTGCCTGACCTGAGAGGCTTGTACCTGCACCCCTGAAAGTCACTGGTATTGATAACTCCGATGCCTGCTGCAGGATAAATGTAACCTCTTCTTCATCCTTTGCCTTAACCACTATTTGAGGTATTAGCCGGTAAAAACTCGCATCCGTTCCAAAAGCCAGGGTATGGAGAGGGTCGTGATAGATCCTTTTCTCTTCTATCTTTTCAAGCAGGTGGTTGTGAAATATTTTGTAGTTCCCCTGAAGGTTTGCCCCCCAGCCCCCAGGATTGTTCGCCCCCCAACCCCCTAAAGGGGGAGTATTAATGCTCCCCTTCTTTAAGTCCCCTTCAGGGGATTTAGGGGCAAGTTCCGCTTTGCAGGATTCAGGGGCTGAATTTTCAGGTTTCACTAATTAAAATGTTTAGCAGGCTATTTTATTCTCACTCCATATAACGATGAATTGGTGGTGACAAACAGGGTGTTCCCGTCTTTGCCTCCGAAAGCAATCGATATCGGCCTTTCCTCAACATCGATCCTTCTCACCTCATTCCCATTACTGTCATATACAAAGATCTGACCATCTGCGACATAAAGATTACCTTCCCTGTCAACGGCATATCCGTACTCACCCCTGGAATGGATCTCCTTCAGGCTTGTCAGCTGCCCGTTGGAGGCCACATCAAGAGCATATAACTTCTTCGGTATTTCGTTCGATGTATAAAATGTCTGTCCCGGAACAGCAGGCGAAAGTGATGCACAGCGTCCAAGGTCATATATTTCGGGTATTATTGTCTCTCCATCGGGCGCAATAAAGGAAGAATCTGGCCAGAAGGTAATGTGACGCAGGAAATCACCCCTGTACCGGCTTGAGGGATAGTAAGCCCGTTTTACTTCCCTGATTTCGGTGTTGGCAATCCTGGCCATCGGACTGAAAGTCTCATCCGGATCATCAGGATCGACTGAGTAAGCGAGCGCTCTCCATCCGCTGTTACCCCAGCTGCTGTAACCCGGATTATCATCAGGCAGTCTCTGTACTGTTTCCTGCACACTGCCCACCATGTAACCAGGCTGAGGGTCATACCTGAAAATGACCAGAAGGTTATCCTTTGTATCGGTTGCCAGCACGAATGGCTGTAAGGGGTAATCAGCCAGCATTTTAACGGTATTGGTTTCAGCTGACCACTTATAGATCCGCTTCTTCAGCGTTTCGCAGAAATAGATATTGCCTTTGCTGTCGTTTGTTATGCCGGTGATAAAATCAAAGCCGGAAGCAAGTTTTTCAACCATCCAGGGCTGATTTGTCACTTTCTTATTGCTCTTCTCTTTTCCGGTAACGGTAACCTTTGCTATTTCCCAGGGGTAAAGCGGTATCTCCTTATTGACATCATATACAGGAAATTCCGTAACAACAAGTTTCTGCGTGTAATTCTTAATATTACGGAACTCGATATTCTCACAGTTCCATATCCTTACACCGAACCGTTTTGGTGTTGTCACTCTGATAACCCTGTAGATCCATAAGTTGCCGAAAACAATATCCCTGCAGCCTGAAAGCTCAACCATCTGGCACTCTTTCCCTTCCCTGCTCTCTTCCTCCAGCTGGAATGCATATAATTTCCAGTTTGCCACATTCTCGAATCTCGCCTCATTCCTGACATGATGTTCGAGCGACATGGCGTATATTCTTGAGGGAGTGGATGTATTGCTGACATACAGGCCAGAAGTAGCATATGTGCTTGCGGTCCAGATATCCTTGAAAGTACCCCCTCCGTTCTTTGTTATCCAGAGGCTCCAGTACTGGTTATCCCAGGCAAGATCGAGCCCCTGTGCCGAAACCGGGTTATCAGGTGAGCTGACTGGTCTTTGCCCTCCTCCGCCGGTCACTCCTGCCTGCCGGCCTGAGGCCTGTGCCGATGGTCTCCGGAGCGTCCCGTGCCCTCCGACAAACTTTATATCATTCAGGTAGGAGTCTTGCCCGGCCATCCATTTACATGCAACGGCCCTGAAATTATACCCGCCTGTAGACAAACCAATACCGTTTAAAATATCATCACCGCCTTCTGAAGATTCCAGAAGAGGTACCGGTCCTCCAAATCCGCTGAAAGCAGGTTCGCTCTCCTCCAGGACGAACTGTGTGCCCCAGGGATGAAGCCCGATAAGCCGGGTCCCGGGGGACATCTTCAGAGTCCCCGTGAGGCGGTAAAAACCTTGCGGAACATAAATGTTTTTATGTTTTGCTATTGCATCACGAAAGATTTCTGTATCATCTGACTCCCCGTCACCCCTCGCGCCAAGATCCCTTATATTGACCCAGGCTTCCATTGGGGGAAGCACTGGAATATCCCTTGACAATCTTTCGGGAAACTGTCTTAATGGCTCTGTTCTGATTATGGTCTTAAACTCTGAATCCGCAGTCAGGTCATCCATAATCAGACCGTAACTGAATTCGTCTACCTTATATAATTTACCGCCCGGTTCAATCTTTTTGCCACTCTGACGATAATGGGCAAGAACCGGGACATTCCTGCAATAAATATCCAGAAGGTTGACCTGAGTCTGCACATGTTCCTCCATGCTG